>Ga0209061_1000414_pt1 | contig 112829 bp, 96 predicted proteins | sample Coa_R1_10_FD_187157 | JGI IMG/M metagenome (GOLD analysis project Ga0209061, IMG submission 187157) | Surface soil microbial communities from Centralia Pennsylvania, which are recovering from an underground coalmine fire - Coalmine... | ecosystem: Environmental > Terrestrial > Soil >... | reverse complement strand
ATACATCCAGTACAAAATACTATAATCATCAATATGCTCAGCGCGCCATCCATGCTCCCGTGCAGTTTGAGCCATAAGGCGACCAGCAGTGGATTTGCCGGTACCAGGACGTCCTAGAACAAAGAGCTTCACCATCTTCATCGGTTTTATAGTCTCCATATGCACTCCCCATTCGGGAAAAGCTTTTTTTGCGCTTTTCACCAGAAACAGGATTTCACTTGAAAGACCAGGCAGTCCTGAAAAGAACAATGACACAACAGAAGGCATATAGAATATACTTGATACAAAATGAACGTCCGTGAATATACCCGGTAACTGTCGCTCACAAAAGTCTGAAATTCCAGTTGCTAAATCTATGTATCTAGAGGACTTCTCCAAGAGGACCATTTTGCGCAGGGAATGAGAGAGTAGTATCCCTCTCCCTCATTCCCCTTTCAACAAAGAGGTTAGGGAAAATGCACTGAGAGCTATCTGACCAGCACAGGTACTTCCTCAAGCACGTCGTCAACAAACATGTTGATCTCGGCGAGGGCTTCTCGCAATGGGTCATCATTGGTGATAATTTTTAGTCTGCTCTCAGGCATCCCATACTCGCCCCTGAAATCATGTCTAAAATACTGGCTGTTTTCGCTCAAATGATAGCGTCTAAAAACACCTCTGGGAACAAAACAATCAGACGAGGTTTTCTCATTCTTGGGCTTGTGAACGCGCTGAACTACTCGTCCCTGACATATTTTGATATCGACATCGAGGAAGAGAAAAGAGGCATCTTTCAAAAAATCAGGGCTGAAGGCTCTGAAAGCTGGTTGATAGTTACAACGCGCAAACTCAATCAAGACAAGCCGATTTCTTCCCGGTGCAGCATTCCGCTCCATCCCCTTCACCTGCTCTTCTAGCTTCTGTAAGACCTCCTTGTAAAGGGTTGGGTCTCTAATGGTGAACCCATCATACGGGGCTGGTAAAAATCGATTCCGTTGCTCCCGGAACAGTCTTGCAAGGATTTCATAATCGCTGACATGGCAGGCATCCCAGCCAGTCATCTGCTGTACGTGTTGCTTGATTTTTTGCGCGATAGTAGATTTTCCACTACCAGGCATACCAAGCACAAACAATTTCTTAAATAATTCATCCATGCTACAACTCCAAAAAACTAAGAATTGCATCCTTTCGCTCCTGATCGATTCGCTTGAACACGCTACTATCTATGCTATTCATAGCATGCAAGCAAGCAGAAAGGATGCATCTGTGTATAATACATACAATACGTACTGACTGCAAAAAGGTAACAGGGAAAAACCTCTGTACTGTTGAGGCTACAGAGCTTCTTCCTGAGATGGAGACCATAGATCATACCACCATATCTCAGGCACCCATGTCACTATTTTATCCCCTTGCTGTGCTTTCGCCAGCTTTACATCCAGCGCCCCTGTGGTAATCACCTCTCTGACCTGGGATACAGCTCTATCGAAAGGATAGCGACGTAAAAGTTCCTCTAGCTTCCTATAAGGATAGGAAGTTACACCTACGCGTACCGTAATATCTGGAATGTCTATCCGATTTTCCGCGAGAGCGGGTTGCTTCCCAGGAACAGGTCTCACAGAAACCGGGTAAGTACCCTTAAGCGCCTTTTTTAGCTGATATCCTCTGATACGCACATCTTCGAGCGAAATTCCTTGCAACAGCAAATAAAAGCGGTCCGCTCCTATATGGTAGATAGACCGTGTAGCATATTTCTCTGTGGAGGCAAGCTCCCTCTTAAGCCGCTGCCCAACCTCCGCACTGAGATCTCTTGCGGCCAGATCACCGTATTGACTGGCAATCCCGCTCTGATTATCGATATCAATAGCCATAAAAGAGACAGCTCCCAGTTTCTCATCCGCCCAGAAACGGGCAACGCGCTGAGGCAGGGGTAAGGGTGGCAGAATGACCGGTTGTTCCCATCTTTCCATCTTTCCTCTCAAACCCTCAAGGAAAGATTCTACGTCCCTGACAAAATCTCCCTCCGAAAGGAAACCATCAAAAGCCGGGTCGGTAATATCTGGATGAGCTAATACTGTCGTCAATTTCCTATCAAACCATTGGCGGGCGCTATAGGTTGCCAGGAGTTCTTCGACCATCCTGCTCACCATACGGAGGAGTCGCTGATCGCGCTCTGAAAACGCATGGGCATCATTCGCCGTAATATACATGACCGCCGCTGAAAGTCCCCCTTCTCCACTGATCGGAATAGCGATAGCAGAACGAATTGGCCCTTCCTGCGTTCTATACGCAATCATAGGATCATCAGGAGAAATCTCAGTACGGTAAAAGCTCTGCCCACTTTGAAATGCCTTAATGCTGAGTCCCGGATTCTTGTCTCTTGGAGAGACTACCGTCGTTTCCAGCATATGGGGGGCAGCATCGCTCTGCGCCCGTACCACGAGACTGCGCTGCTGGAGAGGCAGGGTGTTATCCTGTGGAAGCAGAATACAACAGAAATTCCAGCGATTGCGCCCACTCGCTGTTTTACCTCCCAGTTCAACTACCATGTTTGTCAGACTCTTCAGCAAAACATCGGTTGGTACAACATCGCCGGTAAAGTTGGTTCCATGATACACCCAGTCACGCGTACCATAGTCGAAACAGGATTTCCAAGTATCCACGTTCTGATAGACTAAAGCCAGCAAACCTCGAATGGTCTCGACGACCAGAGGGGTAAGCGTGAGTGGCTTCGCTTTGCGCTGAACGACAATGAGCGTACTATCTTGCGCTGCATCCTCTTCCGGCACGTTCGCTTCCATGACCATTAACTTATGGATACGAAAATCGCTTGCAACCTCAAAATGGGGTGCTGGGTCAAGGAAAGCACAAAACGGCTGGTTTGGCTCAAGCCAACCTATGAGAGCCTGCCCGACATCGCGGAGATTTGCAGGCTCAGGTGCCTGACTTTTTTTAAGATCTTTATGCAGTGGCAATACCAGACCAACTATAGTATCAGGCATCGCTTCGCAGATGAGCATGAGCGACAAGCGAAGCGCCTGGGAGACAAAATAACGCCAGGATGATTCGTCATTCATCCTCTCCACACGCTGGTCAATCGGCAGTCTTTCAACACCGACTTGATCTTCCTTTGCCTGCGCGTGACTACCTGTCAGGGTATCAGCGATCTGGGAGATCGCTTCGGCTTCCCGCAAAAGCTCTCCTATTGGATATCGCTGCTCGTATAGATCGCTCAGTATCGCCAGTTTCTCCAGATCGGCGGGCGTGTATTGCCTGTGAGGTGAACCTTTCCCATCTTGTTTCGCATTTCTTTCCCTGTTGAACAGGCCGCGTTTCTCCCAATCGCGCAGCTGATTCTCAGTAAAGCCGGAAAGCTCGGCTGCGCGGCTAATCGTGACGGTTGCTTTCGCGTGCACCTCTGCTATCTTCCGCAGGATGCGCTCCTGCACTTCCCGTCTTTGCAGGTACTCTTTGATAGGTGGCTGTCGCCGATCCATCACACACTCCCTATACCGGTATGACACGAACGAAGCGCCGGGGAAAGGAAAAGCTTATTCGATAGCCTCTTCATAGAAACGAGAGTCATCCGAATTTTTCTCATCCCATTTTACATTTTAAAACTTTTCCCGTCAAATTCTTTATAACCTTGTCTTAAGAAATATGTGAAAAATTTGTTCTATCTATCAGATATTCTGTGTTATTGTAAATCATCGTTCCCAAAAAGTCAAGATTACTATGAAAAATGTATCAAAATTCCTCATATTACCCTTGACAAAGATAAGGTTTCTTGAGTATGATTAATACAGAAGGAGAATTCATCCAGAAAACGATTGTCGGTTAATCAGTAATCTTTCAGTCATTTGTACTTTATATACATCAATAAACAGTAGTGCGGCGCTGGATACGGACTCTTAGCCTGAAACAGAACACCGGTAGACATGAATCGACAGAAAGGGCAAAAAAGATGGCGCTACACGATTGTTCCTCCGACCCTTCCAGACGTGAATCGTTCGACGATGCCACCTGGGACCGGGTCTACTCCTCGCTGCGCCCTCATGCACGGCGCTGGGTCTATACCTCCGGCATCTCCTCCTGGCGCGGTCAGGAAGAAGATATCGTCGAAGATATCGTACAGGTGGGTGTCACGCGCACCTACGAATACTCTTTGCGACTTCACGAGACCGATAGCGCACAACTGCGCTCGCCCGAAGCGATGGCCTACACCATTGCTCACAATTACTATAACGATCTGCGCAGGCGTGAGGGACGACTTGACCGCTTTGGTACTGATGAGGATAGCTATCAAGATAGAGCAACTGATCTCATCGATCTTGCGCTTGAGAATATGTACCTGGAATGGCTCCTCATCAGGGCCGCGTATGCGATCAGCCAGTTTCCAGAGAAACAAAGACGCGCGCTGCTCATTGATCTCGCGCATTTGACTGACTTCGAGGAGCAGCCAACGGTGTTTCGGCAGGCACTGCTCACGCTTGGCATCCGCTTGCAGGATTACCGGCTGCCGCGCCTTGCTGATGCCACCCTGCGCAGTAGACAGGCCGCGTTGTTGTCCGTCGCCTATCGTCGGCTACGGGAATCTCAGGTAGACAAGCCAGAGGCACGAACACGGAAAGCAACTATCCATCCCCCTCGCAAAGCGAGGAGAGCAGGAGAAACGATATGCCCGTTGACATAGAAACCATCTTGATCCTCCTCTTGATGGCCTTCATCTTTGGCATGGTGGTCGGTATCATGCTGGTTCGCCCCCACCACCACGAGCGCTGACGAGGCATTGCAGAGCCGCATTTGTCGCGCATCTGCCAGGCAGGCCACCCGCCAGGGGTGGCCTGCCTTCACTGCCTCTCAGCCAGCCGGATCATATTCTCCTCTGAGAACACTACCCTGGCCATCTGCTTGCATGCCTCCTCGCCCATGTCGATCTCGCAGCACCATGCCACGAGTTCGCCTTGCCGGGTCACAGCCCGTGTGGTACACCACCTTTTCTGATAAGGGCCTGAAGTGGCGATGCCGAAAATGAGTTCTGAGGTCTGTACGACCAGCGCAGGCGCTTGCGGCACGGAACTCCAGGCGCAGACGAAGAAAAGTTGTTCTGGATCGAGCAGGACAAATGGCCTGTTCCACGCCTCACATAGCGCTCTCAAAGCACTTTCCTGCCCCTCCACCTCGGGCAGATATATCTCCACCCACTGCTGAAAATCCAGGCGTGGATCGCCTTTCAGTATGGCAAACGGAAGCATGGGGTATTCCAGAGCGCTCACCGTTGCCCGTATGGATACGATACGAGCATAGCCGAATGATGATAATTGCGCCTCCGCATTCGCCGCCTGGAGTGCCTGTAAATAACCTGCCGATTGTACTGCCATATTGCTCCTCCCCTCGATACTATCCTGAATAGTCCTACCTTTTGTATCGGCAAAAACGCACTTCCGCGCAGGCTTATCCATTTAGATGTGATATAATGAAACAACGTGAAATGATTTAAGAGAGGACATTCTATGTGCGCCTACGCTCAGCAGTATCTTCCACAACTTCAGCAGTACCAGCCGGAATTATTGGAGCGGCTGGCTGCATTCGTAAATATTGATTCGGGAACAGGTCAGGTACAGGGGATCAATACGATCATAAGTCACCTGGAACAGTGGATGCGCGAGCTTGATTTTGCTGTGACACTGCACGCGCACGAACAATATGGCAACAACCTGCTGGCACGTCGGCAGGGTAAGGGCAAAGCTCGCATTCTGCTGGTCGGACACGTGGATACCGTCTACGGTTCCGGCGCGGCATCAACCAATCCTTTCCGCATCGCTGATGGCATGGCTTACGGCCCCGGCGTGATCGATATGAAGTCCGGCGTCTTGATGGGCCTCTACAGCCTGCGGGCTCTGCTCGAGGGCGGCTTCGAGGACTATGGTGAGCTGGTCGTCATCTTCAATAACGATGAGGAGATCGGCTCACCGGGCAGCGCATCTTTGCTACGCGAGATGGCCCGCCAGGTCGATGTGGCGCTGGTGCTGGAACCCTCCCGTGACGTGGAGATTGTGACGAAGGCGCGTAAGGGAGCCGATAAATACGTGCTGGAGGTGATGGGCGTTCCGGCGCATTCAGGCGCGGAACCCCATCGCGGGCGCTCGGCGGTCATCGAGCTGGCCCACAAGATGATCGCCATTCACAATCTGAATACGCTCTATCCGAGCGTGACCTTCAACGTGACGCGCCTCAGTAGCAGCGAGCCGCTCAACGTCGTACCCGATTTCGCGCGCTGTCACGTCTCTGTACGCGCCTATGACGAGCATCACTTGCAGATAGCGGCTGCGGCGCTCGAACGCATCGCCAGTTCGTGCTTTGTCCCCGATACGCGCTCACATCTATTACGCACACGCGGGCGTATTCCTTATGAGGCCAGCGAGGGCGTCTTGCAACTGGTTGCCCTGGCGCAGGCCGAATGGGAAGCGGGGGGGTTTGCGCTCACCGCCGAGCGCAAGGGCGGTGTTTCCGACGCGAACACGCTCATGCACGCGGGCGTTCCCACCCTCGACAGCCTTGGCCCCATTGGCGGCGGCATGCACGATCTCAATCGCGAATACCTGCGCCTCGATTCTTTGCCGATACGCGGCGCGCTGTTGGCCGGATTGATCGCGCGCATCTGCCTGTCAGAATGTACAGGTGCATAAACCGTCCTTATGGCTGGTGCAATGAGTTCGATGATGCAGTATCCTGTAACATGGCGCGGCATTGATTCTGCGCAGCGTCGATTTATCGGCTCGTGCTGCATGTTTTGCCAATAAATTGGGGCCTGCGAGATTCTATTACCGAATCTGGTTGCCAGCATCACCAGCGGACGCGATAAATTGGCTACGGAAACTTCTATACATATCAAAACTTATCTCAGGAGCAATATATGGCATTTCATGGAATGAGGGGCGATAGTTTAAGAACCTATCTCGAAGAACAGAAAAGGCGTGGACGCAAGACCGATACACGCACCATGCGACGCATAGCCGAGGCATTCGCGCCCTATAAATTCCAGGTCTTCCTGGTACTTTTCCTGATTATCCTGACAACCGTGCTGGGCCTTGTCAACCCGCTACTGATCCAGGTTGTCTTCAATAATGCTATTCTGGGACACAATCTAAGGCTCTTAATTATCATCGTTTCCATTATGTTTGTCATGCCGATCATCACCGGCATCATCGGCGTTGGACAGACCTATCTCAATAATATCGTTGGACAGAATGTCATGCGCGACTTCCGTAACAGGCTCTACCGGCACCTGCAAAACATGTCGCTGGCCTTCTTCACAGCCTCGCGCACCGGCGAGATTCAGTCGCGCCTGTCCAATGACGTTGGTGGAGTCGAGAATGTCGTGACCAATACGGCTACCAGTATCGTCTCCAACATCTCGACAGCCCTGAGCACCATCATCGCCATGCTGTTTATCAGCGTGCCGCTCACGCTCATCTCGCTCGGCTTGCTGCCACTCTTCCTCTGGATCACCTACAAAGTGGGCAATGTGCGGCGTGTAACCAGCAAAGAGACGCAGGAAAGTATGGCCTCGCTGACATCGATGATGCAAGAAACGCTCTCCATCAGCGGCATCCTGCTCGTTAAAACGTTCGGGCGGCAGAAATACGTCGAGCGCCAGTTCGAGGACGAGAATCAGCGGCTGACCGACCTGGAAGTGCGCCAGCAGATGATCGGGCGCTGGTTCTTCATGTTCATCGGTACCTTCTTCTCCGTCACTCCTGCCATCATCTATCTGGTTGCCGGACTCATGATTATCCAGAACCCGGCCCATCCAGGCATCTCCATCGGCGGTATCGTCGCTTTCACAACACTACAAAGCAGGGTCTTCTTCCCCATCGGCCAGTTGCTCAACATCCAGGTGGATATCCAGGGCGCGCTGGCTTTGTTCGACCGCATATTCGAGTATCTCGATCTGCCCATTACCATCAAAAACTCACCCAACGCGCTACAACTCAAACCCGATCAGGTACGCGGCGAAATTACTTTTAAGAATGTCTCGTTTACCTATAAAAACGACTACGCTGGTCTCTTCCCTGATCCACCCAAAGCGGAAGATGGCAACAGGGACGAGAATAACGGCAATGGAAACATGAACTGGCAGGATGGTAGAGGCAGGGAGAAAGGCGAGAAAGTGTCACCTCCTCTGGTCTACAACAACCTGCCCGTGCCCGTTGCCGCGCCGGACGAGCCGATTGCACACGCCACCTTGAACGACATCTCATTCGACATCAAACCGGGACAACTGGCGGCGCTAGTCGGCCCAAGCGGTGCTGGCAAGACCACCATCACCTACCTGATCCCACGCCTCTATGACGTGGACGAGGGAGCAGTGGAGATCGACGGCCACAACGTGAAGGATATCGACCTCTCCTGCCTGGGCGAGATCATCGGCATGGTGACACAGGAAACCTACCTCTTCCACGCCTCCATCCGCGAGAACCTGCTCTACGCCAAACTCGACGCGACAGACGAGGAGTTGGTCGCGGCGACAAAGGCTGCCGCCATCTACGACCGTATCATGGAACTCGAAAAAGGCTTCGACACCATCGTCGGCGAGCGCGGCTACAAGCTCTCAGGCGGCGAGAAGCAGCGCCTTGCCATTGCCCGCGTCATCCTGAAAAACCCGCGCATCCTCATCCTTGACGAGGCCACCAGCGCGCTGGACACCCACTCCGAGCGCCTGATCCAGGTCGCCATTGAGCCGCTGATGAAGGAGCGCACAACGGTCGCCATCGCGCACCGCCTCTCCACCATCCTGGCAGCAGACATCATCCTGGTTATCGACCACGGTCAGATCGTCGAGCGCGGCACGCACGAGGAATTGTTAGAGAAAGGCGGTCTCTACGCGAAACTCTACAACGAGCAGTTCTCAAAGGGGTTGATGGAACAATTACCGATGTGACACCTTCACAACCAGGAAAAAGCCGTTTGATTGGCCTGCGGCCAATCAAACGGCTTTTTCCTGGTTGTGAAAAGACTCTATCCGCCCAGTGCGGCGCGGCGGGCCAGCAGCTTGCCGATGCGCTCTTCCTGTGCGGTGAGCTTCTCGCGCTCGCGTTCGACTACCTCCGGCTTTGCCCTTGTCACGAAAGCTTCGTTGGCGAGCTTGCCTTGCAGGCGGGCAATTTCCTGCTGCGCCTGCGCGATCTCTTTGTCGAGTCGCTCCATCTCTTTGCTGAGATCAATCATGCCCGCCAGGGGCAGGTAGATTTCGACCGTTCCGGCCAGCAGGCTCATAGCCTGTCCCGGCTTCTGCGGCAACTGCGCGTAGAGTTGGGGCTTCTCCGTGCGGGCCAGGAACTCGATGAGCGGGGCCTGCGCCTCGAACATCGGCACCAGAGCGCCAGCCACCAGGCTGACGGGGATGCGGCGCGCCGGTTCGACGTTCATCTGGTTGCGGGCGTCGCGGATGCGCGTAATCACTTCTTGCAGCAGGCCAAACTCGCCCTCGGCCAGTTCGTCGATGGCTGCCTGATTGACCTGCGGCCACGGAGCGACGATCAGGGCCGAGGCAGGCCAGTTGGCCGTATCTGGCTGGCTGGTGCGATAGAGGTCCTGCCAGACCTCTTCGGTGACGAAGGGCATGAAGGGGTGCAGCAGACGCATGCTCGCGTCGAGCACAGCGCGCAGAATAGCCGCCGTGCTGCGGCGCAGTTCCTCGCTGCCCTGCATCTGCACTTTCGAAATCTCGATGTACCAGTCGGCGTACTCCGACCAGAAGAACTCGTTGATCTGCCTTCCGGCCTCCCCGAACTGGTAATCCTCAATCAACTGCGTCACGCTGCTGATCAGGCGCGCCAGGCGGCTCAGTATCCAGCGATCGGCCAGCGTCTGTGGCTGCAACCCGGTGATAGTCGGCACGCCGACGACGGTCCCCTCTGTGGTCATCATCACGAAGCGGGCCGCGTTCCAGATTTTGTTGGCGAAGTTGCGGTTGCCCACGATGCGCTCAGGCACCAGCTTCATGTCGTTTCCGGGTGTGCTGCTTGTCGCCAGTGTGAAGCGCAGAGCATCAGTGCCATACTGGTCCATCACCTCCAACGGGTCAATCACATTGTTTTTGGACTTGCTCATCTTCTCACCATGAGCGTCGCGCACCAGGCCATGCAGGTAGATGGTGTGGAAGGGCAGCGTCCCCATAAAGTGGATACCTGCCATCACCATACGCGCCACCCAGAAGAAGATGATGTCATAGCCCGTCTCCATCACCGAGGTCGGGTAGTAGCGCAGCAAATCGGGCGTCACTTCAGGCCAGCCCAGCGTGCTGAAGGGCCAGAGCCACGAACTGAACCACGTATCCAGCACATCCTCGTCCTGGTGAATGTTCGAGCTGCCGCAGTGCGGACACTCCGTCACGTCCTCGCGGCTGACGATCATCTCGCCGCACTCGTCGCAGTACCAGACAGGGATGCGATGGCCCCACCAGAGCTGGCGCGAGATACACCAGTCATGGATGTTCTCCAGCCAGTCCAGGTAGATCTTCGTGAACCGCTCCGGCACGATTTTCAACTGGCCGTACTTCACTGCGCCAATGGCAGGCGTCGCCAGCGGCTGCATCTTGACGAACCACTGCTTCGAGATGAGCGGCTCAACGGCGGTGTCGCAGCGCTGGCACAGGCCCAGCGGCACCACGTAGTCCTCGATCTTCACGATCAGACCCTGGCGCTGCAAATCCTCCACCAGCTTCTCTCGCGCCTCGTAGCGGTCCAGACCGGCATAGGGTCCGGCCTCTTCCGTCATCTTCGCATCGAAGCCGATCACCTGCACGCGCGGCAGGTTGTGGCGCAGGCCGATCTCGAAGTCCACCATGTCATGCGCGGGCGTCACCTTTACCGCGCCCGTGCCGAAGGAAGCTTCAACCGCTTCGTCCGCCACAATCGGTATCTCGCGCCCGATCACGGGCAGAATCGCCAGCCGCCCGACCAGGTTCTTGTAGCGTTCGTCCTTTGGATTGACCGCCACCGCTGTATCGCCCAGGATGGTCTCCGGGCGCGTCGTCGCCACGGTGATATACTCCGTTGGCTCGTTCTCGTGGCCCGGCTCCGGTTTGAGCGGGTAGCGCACGTAGGTCAGCTTGCCCGGCGTCTCCACGTGATTGACTTCAAGGTCGGAGAGGGCGCTCATGCAGCGGGGACACCAGTTGATGATGCGCTCGCCGCGATAGATCAATCCCTCTTCATAGAGGCGCACGAAGACCTCGCGCACCGCCTTCGACAGCCCTTCGTCCAGCGTGAAACGCTCCCGCGACCAGTCAGCGGAGACGCCCAGGCGACGATGCTGGTTCTGAATGCGGCTCTTGTACTGGTTGACCCACTGCCAGACGCGCTCAAGAAAGGCTTCGCGTCCCATCTCGTGCCGGTTCGTTCCCTCGGATGCCAGCAGGCGCTCCACTACTGTCTGCGTGGCGATACCGGCGTGATCTTCGCCCGGCACCCACAGCGTGTCGTAGCCGCGCATGCGATGGTAGCGAATCATGATATCTTCAATGGTCGCCGTAATGGCATGGCCCAGGTGCAGCGCGCCCGTCACATTGGGCGGCGGCATGCTGATAACAAAGGTCTGCGCCTGCGGGTTCCCACCCGGCTTAAAGTAACCACCCTCTTCCCAGAAAAGATACCATTTCTCCTCGACAGCCGATGGTTCATACGTCTTCGGCAGCCCCTGCGCTAATGATTGCTCCGCATGCTCCGTCTTTTCACTCTCTTCCTCTTTTTTGTGCTCGATCATAACCCCTCCTTCACTCTGAAAATCAATCTTTTTAAGATAGACAGCGCGAGATGGGGCTTCTCGCGCCTCCATTTTTACCAATAAAAAAACCCTTCCCTCGTCAAGGACGAGAAAGGGCATTGCTCGTGGTACCACCTTGTTTCGATCAACCGGAAATAATTGATCCTCGTGGCGCGTTAACGGGCGCGACCGTAGAAATTACACGTCTCTCGACCGTGCTGGTTTCCAGACTTCCAGGCGACCTTCGATACGTCTATACCGGAGAAGACTCACAGCCTTCGATCTTCCCTCTCTTCACGGAGTCCGTACCTACTCTTCCTGTTCCTCGTCTCTCTATTCTCTTTTATCTAAAACATTGCAAAGACACACTCTATTCCACGCATTTCACGCGAAATCTACCACCCATAGTCTAGCGGCTACAGCCTGAATTGTCAAGCACTTCAAGCAAACAGGTTACCCGCATACCCGTTATATCAAATCCGGTAGAAAAGGGATCAAAAAGGATGTCCAGGGGGCTCCCCTGGCAGGGTTCGGGGTGTCCCCAAATCATCATCATTGAAACAGATTTGATATTACTTCTTCGCAGGCATCGACAGCGTGATAAGCTTGTCCGCCGTCAGGTTGCCGCTGTAATTGTACGCTTTGAGTCCTTTGATAGCGCTGGGATCAACGCTGATATCAACGGTTGGGATCAAGCCGCCCTGCTTCTGCACGAGCAAAGAGTAGACCGGCTGCCCGGCTGCATCATGCGTGACCGCGTGCGGCACATAGTACGAGACGGTGATCGTCGTGATGCAGTTCTTGGGCGTCTCCGTCAGGCCGCCCCACATGGCACGCCCTGGCAAATCGCTGGTCATCTCAGTTGGTGGTCCCAGACTGTCGATAGGCCACGCTACGTTCGTATAACGATCACCAAGCTGATAGTCACCGTTGGGACAGTAGCGGGCACTGTCAGGAAACGATGTGTTATATTGCGCGCAGCCGCTCGTCGTGCCTGTTCCTGTACCTGTGCCAGTTCCGGTATCCGTACCTGTACCGCTTCCCTTGCCACCGCTTCCCTTGCTGCCAGGGGTTGTAGGCGTACACAGGGGCTTGCCGCTATCGAAGCCATCGCCCCAGAGAAATTGCGCATTGGCAGGAGCATAGATACGGACGTAGTCGGCGTAGGTGTCGTATCCGTAGACGGGGCCGGTCTGCTGGTAATCAAGCGTGATCGTCAGAACATGCGTCGCTCCACCCTGCGCATCGAGCGTAATAGCATCCTGCTCCGTCGTATGCACGTACTGGCTGGCTTTGCTGATACTGATATTCGCCTGCACCACCATGAAACCATCGGTTTTGCTAAACGTGCTCATTGAGCCACTGTAGCCATGCGCAACGAGCCAGGCTTCGGCAGCGGGATTGGTGAAGTAGATTTGCAAATCTCGCGACTTGATATCCTGAAGCGCGAGCTTGCCAATCTCGATCAGTTTGGAAACCGGCAGGTGACGCACTTTTGACATTAATAACTGGCCGACCAGGGAAGTGAACGCCTTGCGCGCCTCGTTGCTCGTACTGTTCGTCTTCTGTTTCTCAAGAGCGATGGCGCTGTAGTTTTGCTGGTAGTAGTGCAGTTTATCTTCCAGGTTCTGCGCGGTGACAATATCGTTATATTCAGCCACTTTGATCGGCCCCGTCACCTCCAGGACATGCGAGATAACGGCGGGTGTCAGTTCAATATCGCCATCGACGGGGCCGCCGCCCTCGTCCTGGAATATCTGCATGTTCAGCTTAGCAGTAGTCGGGTAGTCGGCGGACAGGTTTGAGTCGCGCAGCCCGAAGTAGCCGAAGTTCATCCAACTGCTGTACTGTGGTGGCGCGGAACGGCCCGGCCCGGAGCCATTTTGCACAAGCTCGGAACCATTGCCCGCATAGTCAAGCAACGCCACGTCGCGCAGGGTGAAGGGAGCAATGCGGCCATCCTGAATTTGCAGGATACCATATTGCCCGGCAAATCCGCCGCTGGGACGCAATTCGGCGCTGTCCAGCGTCTGCACCAGGAAGCGGCGCGGCTGCCCCACGCCCAGTAGCCACGCGACAAGACCTACCATCCCCTGCACCTGCACAATATAGTCCCGTGCCCTGGGCAGCAGTGGCATAACAGCAGCCAGTTCCGCCTTCTGGGACGCGCTGATCGGCAATTCTTGCAGCGAAACCTGACTCATCTGCGTCTGAATGTCATCGATATAGTACAGCGCATGCTCCAGCGCCCCTTCGATGGAAGCAATATCGGAAACCGTGATAAGCGGCTTAGTAGAGCCACTGGAAAGCGGCGACGAGTGCAGAAGGTTCGCGCCCATCAGAGCAACTCCACTCACCTCGTTCCCCATGCGCGAGACATCCAGCCCCACTCGCACCAGGCGCTCACCCATTTCCAGTTCGCTGCCATACTGCGGTGAGAATTGATTGACCGTTGACTGAATACCGGGTCGGCTCAACAATTGTTGCAGTTGGAGAAAATCGCTCTCCGCCCCTTTGAACTCAACCTGCGCCTGCTGCAACTTTGCGACGTTGAGCGCAGCCAGGGGATCGCTCTTCGAGACAGCCAGGATTGTCTTTACCTTGAGAAGACGGTCTACGCCATCCATTGCCACGCCGCGTACATTGGTGTAAGCGCTATACGCCGCAAGGCCGAGAGCCGCCGGTAATGCTACCACAACGAGCAGGGCCACGATCATGCTTGTCGCCAGTATCGTGCGTAATCGCCTGCGCTTCTGCTGCTTCGCCTCCCGCTGCCGGTGCCTGTATACCATATGGTGAGACAATTCGCTTGCTCGCCTGCTCTGAGTCGCCTTTCTCACCATTCCCACATTCACAGATGCCGGTACAACTGCGCCCTCCTCGCCTGCGCCGCCAACAATGAACGCACCGGCCTCGCCTCCCGTGCTCGTCTCGCTCTTCACCTCTTCTGCGCTCCCCGCCTCCACCTCCCGCGTTGATGGCTTCGCTATCTCCTCTGCCACAAGCGCAGGCACCGCTTCAATCGCTGCCTCAGGGGTTCCCTCTGTGGCTGGTACCTCAGTATCTTCCATGGCTGGAATCGGCCCCAGTTCCTCGTCCTGATCGCCGCCTGCTTTCTCTGCCACGAAAGCAACCGTTTCTTCAACTTCCTCTTCGCTGGCAACAAGCACATCCACCAGCTCCGAAGGCATGTTCTCCTCTACAGCATCCTTCACAAAGTTATCAGGCGAGATATCTTCTTCACTTTCTTCCTCGCCAACGACGTCAGGGGTTTCAGGCACGACAATAGCGGCGATGGACGGTGGAGTATCGAGCCTGACAGCCGGGCGCTTGCCCGTTTCTTCGTTCGCGCCTCCCGTCGCTTCGTCCTCCTGGCATGACACATGATCAACAACCAGTTTACCCGGAAGAAGAGCACGGAATCCCCACGGACTGCCATCTTCGTGCTGCACCAGGCACTTTTCGGCCAGATTGGTCAGCGTCTTCTCCGAAATATGATAGCGCAGCGCTATCTCTTCAAGTGAAGCACCAGTGGTAAAATACGCTTCGAGAGCAGCTTTGCGTTTCTGAAATCGTCTTTTTGCTTTTCCACCCAGTTTTGAAATATCCGCCTCTTTCCACGAGGCAATATCCTGCTTGCGCCCGGCAACTAGCGGAGAATCCTGTACTCGTATATCAGGCAACTTGCACCTCCGTTGCACATCATTTCTTATCGCTCATAATCACCTGTTACAGTCACAATATCTTCTTGCAGAGCCTATTGATATCAACCGGAAAATCATATAACCAACCGGTCAGCAATACAGGCAAAAGCGTCTTCTCCTGTGACATTTGCCCGGATAATAAGGTATATCTGTCTCCCCATCATAATAAAAGACGCTCAAAGGGGTAGTAATGTTGCACTTATATCTAAATTTGCTAATGTATGAGCTTTTATGCTATAATAAGGGCACCCGGGATATTGTTCCTCTTTCTTATACAATATCCCAGGTTCCCCCGTTCAGCTACTTCATCCGTGCTTCCAGCGCGCCGAGTTGTTCTTTCAGTTTGCGGTTTTCTTCGCGTACCTCATCGAGGTCCTTGCGCAACTGTTTCAACTGTTCGCCGGTTTTGTCGCCAGAACGCAAAGAGTGAGCGGCCACACGCATCACACGCTGCACCGCTGTTTCCAGTTCGCGACTGGCCGCGCTTTCCAGCGCACTTATGGCGCGTTCCTCACCAAACTGTTGCAATGCTCTGGCAGAAGCAGCACGCACGGGCCTCCAGCTATCATGTTCAACAGCCTCAATCAAAGCGGTGACAGCGCGCTGCCGTGCCTCCTCACTATAGAGATGGCGATTCTGCGCCAGGACATTGAAACCTCTGGCAGCCGCCAGACGCAGCGTTGGGTGGCGCGTAGGGTCATTGAGATAGGGTGCGATGATCTCCACAACGCGATCCTCTCCTGTCGCGGCCAGTCCGGCAAAGATGCTGCCCTGCACCCTGTTCATCCACGATGGGCGATCAATATGCTTGACCAGTTGCTCGACAGCGCCAGCCGTGCGCGTTCTCCCCAGCGCATAAGCGGTTGCCATCTCCACCAGATAGCTGACATCACCTGCTTCAAACACTGAAGCGAGCGCAGTCGCGGAACGCTGCGCCAACTCCGGGCGTGTCGGCTGCGCATAATTGCCCAGCGCCTCGGCAATGGCCGCGCGTACTCGCGAAAATTCGCGGGCATCCAGTCGCGTCAGTGCCTGCAAGAGCACATCCTGCGCTTGCTCGCTACCAATCGAGGCCAGGGCTTCAGCGGCAGCGACACGCACTCCCCAAAAGGCATCGTTGAGCAACGAATGAGCCAGTGCTTTCACACTCTCTTCATCCTCCTGCTCGCCCAGCGCCTCTGCCGCCTCAATGCGGCCCAGCACATCGGGATCATGCGCAAGCTGGTAGCGCAGCCTGCTGTTGGAACGCTCGAATTTGAGCGTCTTGAGCAGCCAGCCATCGGGGTCAAAGCGCACCATCACCGGCTCGCGCTCCAGTGGCACATAGAATGTCTGCTCCGCCTGCCCATCTTCACCCACCACCACACACAGAGAGACCGCGCGCGTCTCCGTCGTATGCTCATCCTTTGCAGCTTTATCAGAAATCGGAACGGTAAACGCCAGGTCAACGGGCGCGACAAAGCAGGGCGTGAGATCATCTACCTTTTGTGTCTGCTTGATTCTCACCTTCGCCATGCGATGCTCGTTATCCCACGCATAATTCACCTCGAAGGCGGGATAGCCGCCTGAATAGACCCACTGCTGGAAGAACAGGGCAAGGCTGCGACCCGTCACCTCCTCTAGCGTGCGCTCCAGGTCTGCCGTGATGACCTCTCGCTCGCGATAGCGATTGAGATAGGCGTTGATACCACGGCGGAATGTCTTTTCACCAAGCTGGTGGCGCAGCATGTGCAACACCCAACCACCCTTTTGATACATATGCCTATCAAACAGCTCAAAGCCATCACTGTAATAGACATGGTACACAATGGGACGACGATAGCGGCTATCCTCCGCCAGATAGGCTTTCTTGTCGTGTAGCATCGACAGCTTGAAGTAATCGCTTCCCTGGTCGTGCTCGCCCCACAACTGCTCGAAGTAGGTGGCAAAACCTTCGTTGAGCCAGCCGTTCGGCCAGTCACGGCAGGTGACGAGATCGCCGAACCACTGGTGTGCCAGCTCGTGCGCCACAATGGGGACAAGATCGAAGTCGAGCGCAGCCTTTTGATCGGGGACAAGCGAGAAACTGTGCGTGGTCGCGCTCGTATGCTCCATAGCCCCCGTGTAAATCTCCACCACCGTCTGTGCGTACTTGCTATAGGGGTACTCGACGCCAGTGTATTCCGAGAAGAAACGCATCATCTCCGGCGTCTTGCCCATGTAGAGCGGCGCGTCATCCTTGCGATCACTCCGGATATAGTAGGTGACAGGAATGCCTTTGTAAGAATCTTCGATCACCGCGAAATCGCCCACGACCAGCGAAACCAGGTAGGCGGCGTGTGGAATATCATGCAGCCAGTGATGTGTCTTCGTCGCGCCGTTATCGATCACCTCCAGCAGCTTGCCGTTGGAGATGGTCTGGAACCGCGCAGGAACGGTCACGACGATCTCGGTAGTGGCGCGATCATTGGGAGCGTCGTGGCAGGGGAACCAGTAGCTATGATAGCGCGGCTGGCCGAAGGTCCAGGCATGCACAGGGCGCGTCGGGTCTTCTGGCACCGGCTTCATGAAATGCAGGCCCGCGCGTGGCTTCGCGTGGTATTCTACCGCCAGCGTGAACTCCTCTCCATGCGTATAGGGCCGATCTAACGTCACCAGGAGCTTCTTGTCGTCAGTACTGAACTCCTGCTCTCTGCCCGCCAGCGTCACGCGCTCAACATGCAGCTCTACCGCGTCAAAGCTGACCGTGTTTACTTCCTCGTACAGCGCGCTAAGGGTTGTATAGACCGTGCCGCTGACAGTCTCCCGCTCAAAATCGAGCGCGATATCCAGCCTGACATGTTTCACATCTGCCGGGCGGTCAGGGGCGTACTGCGCTCGATCACCGGGCAATTCAAAATTGTGAGCCTTTGGCGCTGGTGTACCGCCGATTTGTGCCGAACGATAGTCATTTTGAAAATACAGCAAGCTATAGCCATCATCGAGGCTGAAGGCCAGATTACGATTACAACTGTGCAAAACCGAACTCCCTCCAGGAAACACTCAAACTCTTCACTCGTCATGGACGTACATGATATGGTATTCTTATACCGCTATCTTAACACGAAAGGGTTACGTATGGGTGTCAAGACGACACGAATCAATAGATTTTCGCAAGCAGTTCGCTTCCTCCGCGTTTCTCGTCTGCTGCTCTGGACGATCTGGGTCATCTACCGCGAGCGCCGCCGCGTCATTCGCGCCCGCGAGCGGGGCAACTACGAGGTACAGCCCAATATCGAAGTACTGATCCGCGTACTGGTCGCCTTCCGCCAGACCGCCATCAAACTCGGCGTGTTGATGATTAAGCTGGGGCAGTTCCTCAGCTCTCGCGCCGACCTGCTGCCTGAAGAGGCGCTGGCTGTGATCGGCTCCCTGCAGGACGAAGTGCCGCCCGCGCCATTCAGCCACGTGGTCAGCGTCGTCGAGTCAGAGCTAGGCAAACCGATAGACCAGGTTTTCAGCACCTTTGAGCGCAAATCGACTGCCGCGGCCTCGCTGGGACAGGTGCATAAAGCAATCCTTGCCTCCACAGGCGAGGAGGTCGCCGTCAAGATTCAGCGCCCCCATATCGAGCAGCTTGTGCGCTCGGACCTGAGCACCCTCAAGTTCGTCATCTGGGTGATTAACCGCTTTGTCGACACCAGCGAGTTTATCGATCTCATGGGCGTCTATCGCGAATTTAAACGCACCGTCTATGAGGAGATAGACTACGTCACCGAAGCGGCCAATGCGCAGCGTTTTCGAGAGATGTTCAAGGATGATCCCACTATCTATATCCCACGTGTTTACGAGAATTATACAACACGGCGTGTTCTTGTGCTAGAGTGGATCAACGGCCTCAAGATCAACGACTATCCCGCCATCGAAGCGGCGGGGATCAGCCGACTTGAGGTGGCAAAGCGCACGGTACAAGCCTACTTTTACCAGTTCTTCGAGGCCGGATTCTTCCACGCTGACCCACATCCGGGCAACATCTTCGTCAAGCCAGGTCCACCGGGAAGCGGCCCCATCATTGCCTTCGTCGATTTTGGCATGGTTGGCACGCTCAGCAAAAGCATGAAGAAAGCGATGAAAGACCTCTTCCTCAGCTTCATCGCCCGCGACTCGCACAGCCTAGTGCAGGCACTGGACAAACTGGGCTTCATCGGTGAAGGGGCGAACATGTCCGCCATCGAGCGCGGCATGGCAATGATGATGGAGCAATACTTCGGCTTGACGCTGGGTGAGGCCCGCGACCTGGATATTCCCGAAGTCTCGCAGGATGTGGAGCGCCTGCTCTACGGCCAGCCCTTCCAGATACCGGCGCAATTCGCCTTCACGGGTCGCGCCATCGGCACCCTGGTCGGGGTCGCCACCGGCCTCTCGCCCGATTTCAACTTCGTGGATGTCGCCACCCCCTACGCCCGTAAATTCCTGGGCCTCGATGCAGAGGGGGCAGGCCAGACTATCCAGGAAGTCCTCAACCAGTTGCTCGCTACAGGTCGCACCCTGCTGACCCTACCACGTTCTATAGAACGAGTCATCACCAAACTCGAAACCGGCCAGATCGAAGTTCGACTGGCGGAAAACGCGCCAAACGGCAGGTCACGTCGCGGACACAGGCCGGGGCGTAGAAACGGCAGCGCCAGAAACGGCGAAGCCAGCGGGGCAGGCAGTCTCGCCTGGGTACTCATGTTCATCGCCTCCCTCGGCGGCGGCGTCTTCCTCACCAACGCTCACCAGATCACCGAAAGCTGGTTCTGCTTCGCCCTCGCCGCTGTAACCGCCCTCGCGCTGCTATTGAGAAGGTAGACACATTAGAGCAGAAGATAAGACGAAACGAAAGGATGGTATTTTAAGATGCTTGATGAAATTCTGGAACATAACCGGCAATTCTTGCAGCAGCCAGCGCTTCCCATCATCGGTCACGCGCCGCGCAAGCATACTGCCGTCATAACGTGCATGGATTGTCGCCTGGTCAAGATGTTTGAACAGGCGCTGGGATTGGAGCGCGGAGATGTGCTGGAACTGCGTACTGCAGGCGCGACTATCTCCGAACCCGACCGCGCCGGAGCGGCCAATGATCTGATTCGTTCCCTCGCCGGTGGTATCTACCTGCTGGGTGTGCGCGAAGTCCTCGTCATCGGCCACACCGAATGCGGCCTCTCACATATCAATGCTTCAGCCCTCACCGCCTCGATGCAGGCGCTGGGCGTCGACCCACAGCAACTCATTGAGAGCCAGGGACTGGGCGATATCAATGGCCTCATGCGCTGGCTTGGCGCTTTCAGTGACGTGCATCTCAACGTGCGTGAGATCGTCAATGTCATTCGCAACAGCCCCTACCTGCCCAACATTCCCGTCCACGGCCTCGTCATCAACATCAATACGGGTGAGCTGGAACTTGTCGACAGGGGGGTGTAAAAGCCAGTTCTGTGATACAATACAGTAGACAATACCATATAAAATCTTATAGAGCTGGAAATTAATCGTTGTGAGGCCATTTCAAGCAGCAGAGGCATCGTGCGTTCATTTGCGCCTGACACTACCGTTTCTCTTCGCCCGCATGCGGTTACACCGCTATGTCATTCCAACTCAAGCGGCTTGATGCTGTTCTCGCCCTCGACGATAAAGGCGATACGCTCGCAAATGTTCGTACAGTGGTCCGCGACTCGTTCGAGCTTGTGGGCAATCCAGAGTAGATAGGTGGCGCGCTGTAAGATGAGCGCGTCGTTTTGCAATGCGGGAATGGCATGCGCTCCGCTCAACAGCGCCATTAGATCATGGCGCACCAGATGGTAGCGCACATCCACAACGTCATCTTCCTGCCAGATGTAGCGCGCCGCCTCCACGTCGCGTTTCGCGAACGCCTGCATCGTTCCCTGTAAAACCCGACGCGCCTCCCGGCCAAGATTGAGCAGGCTGCGCAGGATCTCCTCTTCCGTGACCTCTATTTCATAATCGCCACTTTTTTTGCCGGAAGCTTTCACGACTGAACCCTGCTTTCCACTCCTGTTGCCACCCCCATTGTTGCCATCATTAGCGCGCAGAGGCGACATGCGCAACATAATGGTGGCGATGCCGGCGGCCCCATCCCCTATACGTTCCAGATCACCCGCAATAGAAAGAGCAGAGGTCAGATAGCGCAGATCGCGACTCCCCAGAGGCTGTTGCAGGGTTAGCAAACGGATGGTATGCTCTTCAATCGCCATGCGCAGACCATCGATAATGGAATCGGCCTCAATTACCATCCCCGATTTTGCCAGATCATCCACCTCCAGGGCCGCGAGCGCCTTATCCAGGGCATCATCGACCAGCGCGCCCAGGCGAAGAATCTGCGCGTCAAGGTCCTGCAACTCTTTATCCAGTACTGTCCTCGTCATAGAACTTATATCCTCCAACTCCAGCTCTATTTTCTCTCATTTTTGGGAATACTACAAGATAGAATGATACGCTATCAGCTCTCTCGCACACAGTCATCGGGAACAAATTCCTGTTCTCCCGCAAGTGATTTGACAGGCTCTGCCTGTGATGATACAACTGTAATAACACAAAAAGACGTGCTTTCCGGTTTCAGTGTGTGGGTATGTCCACCCACGTCCACGCTATTGATATTGACGTTCAGAAAGATAGTTGTTATGTCAACAAAACGATTGCTCGGTGTTTTCGCTCATCCCGATGACGAGGGTTCCATGAGCGGCGCTTTCTTACAGTATAGCATGTCCGGGGCAGAAACGGGACTGGTTTGCGCCACAAGAGGCGAAGTGGGTGAAATAGCCGACCCGGCGCTTGCCACACCCGAAACGCTGGGACAGGTGCGTGAAGGAGAAATGCGTGCGGCAGCAGAGGTGCTGGGCTTAAATCACCTCTGGTTTCTCGACTACCGCGATTCTGGCATGGCGGGTACGCCGGAGAACCAGGACCCACGCGCATTCATACAGGCCAATCCCGCCGAGGTGGTAGGGAAACTGGTCGCCATCATTCGCCAGTTCCGCCCGCAGGTGATCGTAACTTTCGATGAGACCGGTGGATACGGCCACCCGGATCACATCGCCATCTACAGGCACACCACCAGCGCCTTCCACGCCGCCGCCGATGCCGTCCAGTACCCCGAACTGGGACCAGCGCACGCGGCCTCAAAACTCTACTACACCTCGTTCCCACGCAGCGCCATCCGTGCGATGGGAGAGTGGATGCAGTCCCAGAACTGGCAGCCGGCTCCCGACCAACAGGAATGGATGAGCAAGCTCGACCCGGGCAAGCTAGGTCTGCCCGACGAACTCATCAGCGTCAAACTCGATGTTGCAGCCCGGCGCGAACGTAAAGACCGCTCGTGGGCCATGCATCGCACTCAGGCCAACTCTGGCCCTCCTGCCCTTGACAGCATACCGGAAGAGGTGCAGCGCCAGTGGCGCAATTACGAATATTACCAGCTCGCCGCCTCTCGCGTCGGCCCGGATGTACCCGGCGAAAACGACCTGTTCGCGCGAGTATAGCAGGCAGGAAGAACAGGAAAAACGGTGACAATACCGGGCAAAAAGAGACGGGCCTTACAGGCCCGGCAAAGATGAGAATCGTTCCACGAAAAGAGCCATTGGTAAACAGGCCAGCGCGGCAAAAACCGCAGAAGTACGCTAGTAAAGTTTCCTGCGCAATCGTCGTCCGCCACATTCTCCGCCCGGCATTAGTACCAGTTGTTCCAGCATATCCTTTGCTCTCTGAGGCTGGAGACGCTGAGAAAGAGGCGTCGTGCCATAGCTATATGGCATCCGGGCCTGTGCCAGAATACGCTGGAGCAACTCCTGCGGTGGTTTTACCGGGCGCAAGAGGTGAAACAGGCAATCGATATCATCGGGCAATCCGTTTTCTTCTCCAAGAAAAGCCAACTTCCTATCTTCCATATGCTTCCACTCTCTTATCTAATTTTAATTTGTCTTCTCTGTTAGCACGATTAGAACAGAAAGGAGGTTTCACTGCCTGAGTTTGGCAGTACTTTCGAGAGTGAGAACACATAAAACAAGCCCGCAGCCTCTACGAGACCTGCGAGCTTTGTTCTGTTTGCTCTTTACTTACTGCCTCATTTTCCCTTGCATTTATCCCGAAATAATGGGAGACTGCTTCGCCAGCGCGGCGCGCAACAGGGGTTTCGCGCGCTGGAAGTACGTCTTGGCTGTCGCCTCAGGCATAGCGAGTGCCTGTCCGATCTCGCCAAAGCTCAACTGAGCTGTGTAGCGCAGCAGCACAACCATGCGGAACTTGATTGGCAGCGTCTCAATCGCCTCTTGCAGGCAGCGCTGCAAATCATGGCGCTCGGCCAGCTCATCCGGCAGCGGGCTACCATCGGGGATAGCGGCCAATGGGGACAACTCATCCTCGTCAGTGCTGGTCTCCAGTTCAGAGAAGTGGATGGCGCGTTTGCGTCGCAGTTCGTCGAGGCAGCGGTTGCGTGCCACCTGGAACAGCCACGCCTTCAGCGGCTTATCGGTACGCAAGCTGGGCAACGAGCTATGGAGTTGAATAAATACATGCTGGAGGATATCGCATGCCTGATCGTAATCGTTCAAAAAGTGGTAGATAAAATTGAACAGCGGTGTGCTATACCGTTTTACGAGTGCCTCAAAAGAATACTCATCACCCGCAAGCGTCTGCTGGGCTAGAAATCCGTCAGTCATATCCGGTTGTCTCTTCATATGTTCTTGCATCTGCATTTTGCATCCCTCACTTTCTTTATCTGACAATAGCGTACTCGTTTCGTCTCTAAATTACAAGAATAATAAACTCTACTGTAACCTGCTCTAAGCAGAAACTAAAACATACCCCACCATTCTGATTTTTTTCTCAGATTTTTCTTCCCTAAATAAGCCTGATTCTTAGATTTTTAATCAAAGAGAGTGCCACAAAGCAGCGGCAGGTTCAGGGCGCGAAAAAAGCCCGGCTTGGGGCAGCAAAGGCAGAAGGCAAGGCTCTCCCTCAACCAGGATACAGACCGGCGATCTACACAGCATCTTAAACTTACCTGCTGAGAAATACAAAAACAGGAGAGACGGGAATCTCTCCTGTTTTGTAGTGCCATTGCCTTTTATCGCTTGCTATCGTTTCCCCAATTTTGCCAGCACGGCCCCTTTCAGCAGCCTGACCTCTTCTACTCGTAGGAGTAGGATGCAGGCGAAGTAGGCGATAGTGGCGAGGCCACCGGCGACGAGCACGGTGAGAAGTTCGCCGAGCAGGTGTTGTAGAGAGAAGAGGGCGATGTGGCTGAACGCCGTCTCCAGGCTCCAGGCCACGGCGACCAGAATGGCTGTCCCCAGCAGGACTTTGAGGACGGTGGGTATGGTTTCGCGGATGCGCAGGGGGCCGATGGCAAGGCGCAGCAGCACGAGCAGGATGATGGCGTGCAGCGAGTTCTGTGTGGTATTGGCAAAGGCCAGCGCGGGCATGCCGATGGTCTGCCAGAAGGGCAGGGCGACGGCGAGATAGCCCAGCAGGCTCACAGCGTACACAGAGACGGGGATGATGGTATTTTTGCGCGCATAGAAAGCGGCGATGAGCAGTTGATCGATGGCCACGAAGGGCAACTGGTAGGCGTAGTTTTGTAGGGCAACGGCGATCAGCGAGGCATCGGTGGCGCTTTCATTGTGGTGCTTGAAGATGAGAAACGCGATTGGCTCGCGCAGAACGATCAGACCGGCAGCTGCCGGGATCATCAGCAGCAAGCCCAGGCGGAAGCCGAGTTGCAGCGTGCCTTTGAAGCGTTCGAGGTCGTTGGCGCGGGCATGTTCCGAGAGCGTCGGTAGCACGGCAAACGAGAGCGCAGACGCGACCAGCCCCACGGGAAACTGAATCAGCGTCGTTGCTGCCGTCATGGCAACATAGTTTGCCGCGCCATTGCCAGGGGTGAGCGAGGCCAGATGCTGATCGAGGAAGACGAGGCCCATAGTGAGCAGGAAGCTAAACGAAACCGGCGCGTAGAGCTTGACGATGCGCCGCAGGGCCGGGTGCTTCAGGTCGAGCACGAACATATAGCGCAGGTGCTGGTTGCGCATTCCTGGAAGCAGCAACGCAATCTCGCCCACTGCGCCCACGAGGACGCCAAAGGCCAGGCCAAGAGGACCGTAATGCTGCTTGCCGATCATGGCGCTGACAAAGGCACCGATGATAATACCAATATGATATGAAGCGGTGGCAAAGGCGGGCCAGCCAAACTCCTTGAGCGCGAAAAGCGCCGAGAGCAGGACGGCAAACGGCCCCAGCGCAATCAGCGAGAAGAAGATGATCTGTGATAATTGCAGCGCGAGCTGCCTTTCAGGCCCGGTATAGCCCTGCACCAGAAAATTCACAAAACTCGGCGCAAGCAGCAGGTAGAGAATCGAGGCCACAAACATCACGATCAGAATGAGATTGACGAGTGTAAAGACGATGCGGCGCAGTTCGTCGCGCTTCTCGGCGTAGTCGTTGAACGTGGGAATCAACGCGCCGCTCACCGAACCGTTGATGAGAAAGTCATTGAAGGTACGGGCGGGCAGAATCGCGGAGTTGAACGGGCCTGCTATGGCAGGACCCAGTCCGGTCACGACGATCTGGCGCACCATGCCCATTACGCTGCTGCCCAGATTACCCAGCATCACCAGAGAGGCCGATTTGACGATGTGCCGCCGCTCGCCCGATGGTGCCCCGGCTTTCTCAGCTACCGGCAGCGGCTCAGGCAGGTTCGCCTCCCCAACTTCGGGCATGCCCCCTTGCGCTACAGGTATCGATTCAATATCCGATTGTGCTTGCTCGCTCTGAAATTGTTCTTCCACAGAATCTTTTGCCATGAAATAGTGCTCCCATACTACGAGGATTTTTCAGGAAGGCGTTGAATTGCCGCGATGAGTTCGGTTGTCGAGTGGCCCGGCAGGTAGGGGATGAGCCGCACAGTGCCGCCGTATTCCCGCACCACCTTTGCCTCCGGCAGGCGGCCCGTATCTGGTTCAACGGTCGCTCCACCCTTGCTGGCATAATCGCCGCCTTTGACATAGATGCTCGGCTGCAAGTACGCAACCAGAGGTTCAGCCGTTGGCTCATCAAAGATGGTCACATAATCAATAGCCTCCAGCGCGGCAAGAATTTCAGCCCGTTCTTGCTGCGGCACCAGTGGTCGACCCGGCCCCTTCAAGCGGCGCACCCCTGAGTCGCCATTGAGGCCCAGGATCAGAAAATCACCCAGCGCCCGCGCCTCTTGCAGGTAGCGCACGTGTCCCAGGTGCAGCAGATCGAAGCAGCCATTGGTAAAGACGCCGCGCTCGCCGCGCTGCTGCCGCTTCCGCACCACCTCCGCCAGTTGTTCGCGGCCCAAAACTTTTTGTTGCATATGCTCTCTATTCATAAAATTGCGCTCATCAGTTCGGCAGGGGTGTTACTCGCTGCTCCCAGGCGGCGCACGACGAGGGCGGCTGCCGCGTTCGAGAGATAGGCCGCTTCAGCCATGCTCGCGCCAGCCGTCAGAGCCAGCGTGAAGGTCGCGGCCACCGTATCGCCCGCGCCGTTGGTATCTACCACCTCGATGGCATGATCGAGACGGTGAATGGGCAGGTGCAGCGGCGCTTCTCCCACCTCGAAGAGACTCATGCCCTCGCTGCCACGAGTGATCAGCACACCGCGCGCGGCACTGCCATCGAGCAGGCGCTGCCCGGCCTCGTCCAGTTGCTCCCGTGAGTTGATCGTCATGCCCAGCGCCAGTTCCGCCTCCGGTTGGTTCGGCGTAAGCGCGGTAACGCCCTGGAAACGAAAGAGCGAGCCATGCGAGTCCACGACAATGATCTTATTGAGTTGCCGCGCCAGCGGAATGCAGACATCGATGATATCAGGGCTTATGACGCCATTTTCATAATCGGAGAGCATGACCGCGTCCATATTCGGCAGCAACTGCCGAATGCAATCGATGATCTGCCCCTTGTACGGCTCGCGCACCTCGGATGTATCCACGCGATCAATGCGCACGACATGCTGCTGCACAATCTGCGGACTGCCTGCCAGGATGCGCGTCTTCGTCGAAGTCGGACGTTTAGGATCGGTCACAAGACCATCCAGATGCATGCCCAGATCGCAGACAGCCTTGCGCAGCCTCTCCCCTGGCAGATCATTGCCCACGACACCGGCCAGGAAGACTTCCGCGCCCAGAGTACAGAAATTCACCGCGACATTCGTAGCGCCGCCTGGGATGGTGCGCTCCTCGTCCAGTTCCAGGATCAGCACCGGGGCTTCGCGTGCAATACGGGTCGGTCGGCCAATCAAGTATTCATCGGCCACCATATCGCCGATCACCAGTACGCGCTTGCCAGCGAAGGCGTCGATGAGCGAGCGCAGGCGGGCAGGGGAAATCTCGAGTTCACGAGCGTCGAGCGTCATGCTTTATTCCGTCCTTTTACCAGTACCTGTAGAGCAAATTGCGGCAGCGCCAGCATGCGCCGCCAGCGCCAGGGTTCGCGATAGAGCCGGTAAAGCCATTCCAGGCCAGCGCGTCGCATCAGCCGAGGCGCGCGACGCTGGCGACCGGAGAGAAAATCGTAAGCGCCTCCCACCCCCATCGCCAGCGCGACAGGCAGGCGGGCGAGATTGCGGTGTATCCAGAGTTCCTGTGCGGGCGCGCCATAGGCTACACACAACACATGCGCCTGCGCCTCCCGCACGCGCTCGATAATATCATCCTCTTCCTCCGGGGCGGGCGAACCGGCATAGGTTCCGGCAATCTGCAGGCCGGGTGCACGTTGCTGCAAGCGCTGCGCCGCCGCTTCCGCCACGCCCGGCGCGGCTCCCAATAGATAGAGGCGATAGCCGCGCTGCGCGCAGCGTTTCGCCAGTTCGGCCAGCGTGTCCGTGCCGGTCACGCGCTCCGGCGTTGGCGCGCCCAGGAAGCGCGTCGCCCATACCACGCCCATACCATCCGCCAGCACCAGCGCCGCCCCGTTAATGGCTATACGAAATTCAGCATTGCGCTGCGCCGCCATCACAAATTCCGGGTTGACCGTCACGACCTGCTGGCAGGGCAACGTCTTCTCGCTGGCCCGCCACTGGTCAATTTTCTCTTCCATCATATCCAGCGCCGCCTGCTGCCCTACACGATCCACACGCACACCCAGCACCGAGACAGATGCTACCGGCATAGGCTGAGGTTTATTTAACGGTTGCAATGACATAGAGTATTCACCAGCTCATAATTTCGCTTTCGACATTCGTCACAACAAGATCGGGACGGGTCTCTACTATATAACGTTCCACGTGCTCCAGTATCTCATCCGCGTGCTGTTTGCTATTGCTCACACAACTCACACCCAGGATCGCTATTTGCCAGCGCTCCTGTTCCTCCACCTCGGCAATCGCCACCTCAAACTGATGGCGAACCCGCGCCATCACTGATTTAATGACCTGCCGTTTCTCCTTCAACGAATGGCATTCCGGCAGGTGCAATGTAATTTGACAGATACCTACAATCATGCGGCTAGTATACCATAGATTCGACGCCCTAACTCAACTCTGGTACAATGTACCAGGAAGATATTGCACTCTCAATAATGAAGAACGATCTATGAGCCGCTGAAGGCTCAATTTGTATAAGAGACAAGAAAATGCAGGAGATACAGCATATGACAGAGACGTCTGCTACGGAAGGGCGCAAACGACCGAGCTTGCCAATGAAGGGGATACCGCAGCCGAAGCGGGAAGAGGTGCTGGACCTGCCGCGCGTGCATATTTCTCAGCACCCGGTGGTTGAGGATAAGATGACCCGGCTGCGCGAGAAGAGCACGTCACCGGCGGAGTTTTACCGGCTGGTGAAGGAGATCGGCACGATGCTGGCCTACGAGGCGACATGTAACCTGGCGACGGAGCCGGTGGAGATCGAAACGCCGCTGCAACCGATGATCGGGCGGCGGCTGGCGGGCGGCATCGGCGTCATACCCATCCTGCGCGCCGGGCTGGGGCTGGCCGAGGCGTTTCGCGAGGCCATCCCGGAGGCGCAAATCTGGCATCTGGGTCTGCGCCGCGACGAGGATACGCTGGAGGCCCAGGAGTACTATAACCGCCTGCCACACAAGGTTGATTTGCAGGTCTGCTACGCCGTTGATCCCATGCTCGCTACGGGAGGCTCGGCTATCGACGCCATCAACGTGCTCAAGCGCGTTGGCATTCCACGCCTGAGCTATGTCGGCATCATCGCCGCGCCCTACGGCCTGCTCAAACTTTCGCAGACCCATCCCGATATCGATATCTATATCGCGGCCCTCGACGAGAGCTTGAATGATCGCGGCTTCATCCTGCCCGGCCTCGGCGACGCCGGAGACCGCCAGTTTGGAACATTCTAAATCATGTCACAAGATTATCCCGTTCCAGGAAGCGGAGCAGAATCGAATGACCCCTGGAACCCCGACCAACAAAACGAAACGCTGGAGCCAGTGGAGCCGCTCGCACCATTAGAGCCGCTCTCTGCCGAATACACGGGAATGCAATTCAGTGCGCCCAATCCGTTTGACGAGCAGCAATCAGGCGCAACCAACGAAGCAGGCCCCGAAGAGCACACTTTTTCGTCTTCACCCACCTCGGAGGCGGAGCTGCCACCGGAGGCACAGGGAGAGGCGAATGGTGGCCCGCTCGGCTGCTGTCTGGGTCTGACCATAGGCCTGGTGCTCAGCCTCTCCCTGGCGGTTTTTGGTCGTCTCTACCTAGCCAACCCGCTGGCAGCCGCCCTGCACAACGCGCTGCTGACGCTGATCCTGTTGCGCATCGCTATGGCCCTGCTGGCGTTGGGAGCGGCCATCCTCTTCGGCTACCTGGGCTGGAAGCTCGGCAAACGCTTCTTCCGCGAATACGAGCCGCCCGTCATCCCGGAGAGAGCGCCCAGGCAGAAACAGCGGCAGCGCAAGGCGAAAACAAGACCGAAAGAGGCAAACATTTCTTAAATTGAAAGCGAGTCGTGCGAATTATGCGTGTAGTGATTCTCTGCGACATGGAGGGCATCTCCTGCATCGAAACCTGGGAGCAGGTCACGGCGGGCAGCACCTTCTACGAACAGTCCCGCAAATTGTATACCGATGAAATGAACGCGGCGGTGCGTGGGGCGCGGGCGGCAGGAGCCAGCGACATCACCGTTGTCGACTGCCACGGCGCGGGCGGGGCGCACAGCTTCAAGAGCTTCCTGCCGGAGCAACTGGAGTCGGGCGCGCAATACGTCTTCGGCTACCCCTGGGCGCGCTACATCACCCCCTACGAACAAGGCTGCGACGCCATCCTCTTTGTCGGCGCGCACGCCATGGCCGGAACGCCCAATGGCGTGCTCTGCCACACCGTCTCCTCCGAAGCCTGGTACAACGCCTGGATCAACGACACCCTCGTGGGTGAAAGCGGCATTCTGGCGGCCATCGCGGGCTGCTGGGACGTACCCGCCGTCTTCGTCTCCGGCGACGAGGCCACCTGCCGCGAAGTCACCAGCCTGCTCGGCAGCAGCGTCGTCACCGCGCAGGTCAAGACCGGACTTGGGCGCTTCTCATCCGTCAATCTCGCCCCTAAAGACGCCTGCGCCCTTATCGAGATGCGCGTGGCCCAGGCCCTGAGCATGCCCGAAAACTGGCCCCGCCCCTACAAAACCAGTACGCCCGTCACCTTCAAAGTCGAACTCGCCACCCCCGACCGCGTCAGCGATTTCGTTGGCCGCACAGGAGTCCAGATTGTCGGTCCTCGCACAGTAGTATCGACCGGCGATAATTTCTGGCAGGCGTGGGACCAGTTCTGGTACAGGCATTAGGGAGTCCGGCAGCGCCCTGTTTCTGGATGATGCTCAATGTCAGGCAGTTCATATTGTTTGACCACATCTCCCATGCGAAGGTAGCCATGATAGCCTTCCTTTGAGCTTGACCTGTGAGAACTGCCTGAAATCCCCTTTGCTCTAGTAAGCTGACGACCGATCCTTTTTGATTTTGATAAACTATTGAATGGACATATCGCTTCTATCAAAATCAATTCGCATTAATTGCCAGGGCCATGCATCTATATTGTACTCTTAAAGCTAACAACGCTTCTGCCAGAACTGACGAGGAAGGCTCAGATATGTCTCAATGAACTGCCCGGGATCTTGCACTACCAGCATGATACGCTCCCTTCTGCACTACTTGAGTTTCCGGTAACGGCCTTACTATAAAATCCATATTCTTTCAGCCTTCCGCAGTACCGGAAACGTCATCACGCCTGCTCCTCTTGACCCTGAGATGATGACTGTTCCTCCTCTTGCATGCGCTGCAGCGCACGATCCCAGAAGAGGACGAGGCGCAAGACATCGTGGATGTGCTCTGCCGTATGCTGGAAGGTTTTGGTGAGGGCCCAGCGCAGGGTGACGGGACCCCAGAGTGCCTCTCGTTTCTCCTCCCAGGCGCTATCGGGCAGGTTTGTCAACAGTTCGATCTGGGCGGCGCGCCCTTCGCGGAACTTCTCCAGCATCTGCTGTAAGTTCAGCGTATGCTCTTGCCAGAGCGCGTCTTCATCCAGGTGATCAATGGAGGGGAACGGGTCGTCGAGCCAGACACGTATGGCGGGCAGAGCAATATATTCTTCATACGTGAGCAGGTGGAAGACGTGGCGTACCACCGACCACTCGCCCAGCCGTGAAGAAGGCGGTGCCATTGTCCGGCGCTCTGCCGGAACCTGTTCCACCGCCCAGATAAACTCTTCGGCGCTCGACTTGAGGTGTTCACTGAACCACGCGCTGAGGTCTGTATTCGTTGTATCGCTCACTGGTTTCTGTCCAATCCTCATATAAAATCATCTTCTGATGGTTAATATAGGACATTTAGAGAGAGAGAACCAGAGCAGGTCAGACATGACATGACATGGTTTGGAATTTCCTTTAGATGCGGAACACGCCCATGCGGGAGCGGAGGGAGTTGGTGAGTGCGACGAGGTGGGTGAGGGATTGCTGCATCTGGCGCATGTGGGTGGTGATCTCCTGGGTCATGCGCGAGATCTCTTCGACGGCGCTGACGACCAGTTGCGACCCCTGGGCCTGGCTCTCCGCCGCGCCGTGAATGCCCTGCACGAGGTTCGCCATCTGTTCCGTGACCACACTGATGGCCTCCAGCGCAACGCCCGTCTGCGTGACGAGTTCGGTTTGCAGGACGACCTGTTGCGTGTTCTGCTCGATGCTCTGTGACACGGCAGTGGTCTCGTGCTGGATCGTGCGGATGTGTGCCGCCACTTTGTGCGCCGCTTCCGCGCTGTGGACGGCCAGCGAGCGAATCTCCTGGGCGATGACTGCGAAACCCTGGCCGCGCTCACCCGCTCGTGCCGCTTCGATGGCGGCATTGAGAGCCAGCAGGTTCATGCGCGTGGTCAGATCGGTGATAGCCAGCGCGGTCTCGTTAATCTCCTGGCTGCTTTCGCCCAGCCGCTTCATGATGCGTGCGGAGAGCAGGGTGGACTCGCGCACCTGGCTCATACCGTCCACGGCGCGATCAACGCTACTCTGCCCGTCCAGCGTCACATCCATCGCCTCAAGCCCGACCTGCGAGAGCTCGGCAGCCCTGCGCGCCACCTCCTGCATGGTATCGGCGATCTCATCGATGGCCCGCGAGATGTGGTTGACCTGCCGTTCCTGCTGGCTGGCATCACGCACGAGCAGTTCGGAACTGCGCTGCACGTCATGGGTGTGCTCATCCACCGCCTGCGTCACCTTCTGCACATCGCCGACGATGCCGCTTAACTCCTCCACCATCTGATTGATGGCCTCACCGATGGGCCTCAGCTTCTCGTGCGTCGAGCGCACGCGCACACGCAGATCGCCGTGCTGAATCTGTTCCAGATCGGCCCGCAGCAGCGCAATACCCTCTTCCAGCGCCAGTCGCTCGGCCTCCCGCTCCTGAAAGATGCGCGCGTTGTCGATGGCAATAGCGGCCTGATGCGCGAAGAGTTCCACCACTTCGATGCTTTCCAGCGTCGGCACCCTGCCGTCTTCCGGGTCGTCCAGTGAGAGGACGCCCAGCAGGCGACGCTGGCGCGGGCTGTAGAGAGGAATTATCAGCATATCTTCCGGGTGCCAGCCACCGGGAACGTAGTCCTCCGGGTTCATATTCATGGTAACAGGGATATCGGCGAAGAGGGGGGCGTACTCGTGCGAAATAAAGTAGCTCTGGCTGATGCGAAACTCCGGGCACATGAAACGGGCCAACTTCTCTACAGGGTCGTGCGCCTCGCGCAGCACGCGCTGGCCTTCCTCTGAAATGCCCGCGAAAGCGACGGACGAGAGATGCTCGCCGTCCTCATCCAGCATACTGATAACCGATGAGCGGAATCCGGTGCAGGAACTGATGGCGGAGACGACCTGTTGCAGCACCTCGTTGAGGCCCAGTTCCGCCCGCAGCATATTGCCCAGGCGAATCAATTCTCGCGTCTGTCGCACGCGCTTCAGCATCTCGACATCGTTCAGCGCCGGAATCGTCGCTCGTGCCGCTGCCTGTAGGGTGCGACCTTCAGGGTCGCCCGCCGCTACAGGAACAGGCGTATGCGTTACCGCGAGCAGTGGCGCAGTAGCAGGTGAGGGGGCCAGTGGCTCATCTCTGAGGGTTGTATCGACCGTTTCATGTCCATTCCCATTTCTCTGCTCGAACAGATCCCTCTCTTCTCCCTGTTCTCCAGACCCGGTAATGGGACGAAAACGCACGCGCAAAGGGACAGACCATCCCTGCTGTCTCCGCTCTGTCATCGCTGCTTTCCCTCTTCTCGCAAAAAGTAGATAGAATTCTCTGCTTTGAGAATAGCACATTTTGTACAGTTTGTACAACAAGGTAGGAGTGATAGGGGAAAGGGCGCACCTTGTAGCTCTTAGGCTAGCGGATGCGCCCTTATTTCATCAAGCATGAAAACGGCATCAGGCCGGGGCAGCCTCTCTGCCTGCTTTCGAGACAAGGTGCTGGACGAACCAGTCGCGGGCCGCGCCACTGGCAAGCTCAAAGCCTGGACCGACGTAGGCCTCGAAATGACCGCCGGGTAGGATGACCAGCTTCTTAGGCTCGCGGGCCTGATTGTAAGCTGCGAAAGCTTCGTCGGCAACGGCGAGGTGATCACCGGCGGCAATGATCATCAGTAAGGGTGTGGGACTGATGCGTTCGATATACGTGCCAGGTTCGTACTCCATCAACATCTCGACCGTGCGCAACGTCACCTCGTTCTTCCAGGTAGGCGCTCGCGTCTCGCCCGTCTTCGTGAACCATTCATAGGAATCGGCGGTGGGTAGCGCGGCAAGGCCGAAGGGATCGTTGGTCACCACGGGGATCATAGCAGGCGGCTTGCCCGCCATACGAGACTCGCGATCCTGGTCAAGCTGCGCTCGCGTCGGGGCAAGCATATCGGCACGCACCAGCCGTAAAATGTTGCGATAGCCACTGACCAGCGGCACCTGCGAAACGACGCATTTGACACGCCGGTCAATAGCTCCCACCACCAGCACGTGCCCGCCGCTATAGCTTGATCCCCAGACACCTATGCGCTCGCGGTCAACATCTGATCGCATACTCGCCCATGTAATGGCGTGGCGATAATCGCGCACCTGCGCCCAGGGGTCGATCTCATAGCGCGGCTCCCCATCGCTCGCGCCAAAATTCCGGTTATCAAATACCAGCGCAGCTAACCCCGCCTGCGCGAAGACCTCCGCGTAGCTATCCAGATACATCTCCTTCACAGCCGAGAAGCCATGAGCCATCACAACAGTGGGAAACGGCCCGCTCCCCGTATCAGGCGTAAAAAACCAGCCGCGCAGAATCGTTCCTTCCGCGTTGAACTCAATATCCTGGCGCATATTCAATCCTCCAAAAGAACTGAGTGTTTCTACTACACTGTAGACAACGCACTACAAAGCGGACATCCTGGCGAAAAGAAGTAAACAGGAATACACACGACACTCCACATCGGCTCACGTAACTTAGGGATGACATATGCTCACTATATCATATTTTTCCTCATCACATGGAGAACCCCAGGCCGACCGCAGGGGATCGGCCTGGGGTTGCTACGCTCCGGCTGTCTTACAGTCCGGGTTTATGGCCTCGCCCCCACACGATACGGCGCATAGTAGCCACTCAGGACGCGAGGAACGCGCCCTATGAGCAACGTGCCTTCGGCAGTGTGTTCTTCATGCGTGACACAGCCCCGGCGGTGGAAGAGTTCCACCAGTTCGGTTCTGGCATAGGGAATGTGGACCTGCACGGTCTGCATGCTGTCGGCAAGCACCTGGGCAATTTTCTCGCGCAAGTTTTCCAGCCCGATGCCTTTGAGGGCGGAGACAGGAACGGCGTTGGGATAGAGTGTGGTGTCTAACTCGCGCACATCGTCGAGCAGGTCGATTTTGTTGAGCGCGGTCAGGCGGCGCTTGTCGTTGGCATGCAGTTCCTCCAAAATTTCGTTGACCGTTTCGCTCTGCTCGATGGCGTTTTCGTGGCTCACATCGACGACTTCGAGCAGGATATCGGCATCGATAACCTCTTCGAGCGTGGCGCGAAAGGCGGCGACGAGATGCGTGGGCAGTTTCTGGATGAAGCCGACGGTGTCGGTGAGCAGGGCTTCCTGGTTGCCGGGGAGCAGGACGTGGCGCGTGGTCGGGTCGAGCGTGGCAAAAAGCTTGTTTTCCGCCACCACGCTGGCCTCGGTCAGGGCGTTGAAAAGGGTGGATTTTCCGGCATTGGTATAGCCGACGACAGCGACAACAGGGATGGCCTGTTCCGCTCGCTGGCGGCGGTGAACCTGGCGCGCCGCACGCACGGATTCAATCTCCTCGCGCAGTTCGGAGATGCGCCCGCGAATGCGCCGCCGGTCGATTTCCAGCTTTGTTTCACCGGGGCCGCGCACACCGATAGCACCACCCACACCCGCCGCTCCGCGCGAGCCGCCGCCGAGCCTCGAAAGCTCCGTACCAGAACCGGCCAGGCGCGGCAGGCGATACTCAAGCTGCGCCAGTTCCACCTGCAAGCTTCCTTCACGGGTACGGGCATGCTGCGCAAAGATATCGAGGATGAGCGCGGTACGGTCAATGACGCGAGCGTTGAGAACCTTCTCCAGGTTACGCTGCTGTGATGGTGAGAGTTCATCGTCGAAGATAATGAGATCAAAGCCGAGGACTTTTTCAAGGTCGCTTAATTCCTGCACCTTGCCCTTGCCGAGGTAGGTGGCGACATCAGGATGGCGCAGGCGCTGGATCATCCGACCCACGACTTCCGCGCCTGCCGTGCGCGCCAGCGAAGCCAGTTCGTCCAGCGAATCTTCCACACTCCACATGTTCTCTTCGTCTTCGCGCTCAACGGCCACAAGGTAGGCGCGTTCTGGCTTGCCGCGAGCACCCGTTTCGATCAAATGCTCTTTCCCCTTAATGTTATTACCTCCACTGATAGACCTGCTGCATTGACATTCCTACTCTATATACGTCAAAAGTGTCGCTCTTTATTCACAGGACTGCTCAGTGCTTCACAAGCGGCACAGATTTGATGATGAAGCTGTTGACCTGGGCAAAGAGGCTGTGCGTGACGGTGTAGTTATAGGCGCTCTGCCACTGGCTGAACTGGGTGATGGAGATGCCGCCGGGCAGATTGTGCGCGCTCTGCAGAAAGTTGCCGACGATGGCCAGCAGGATGACCCAGAGCAGCCATGCCTCGGCAAAGCCGATCACACCTCCCAATAGCTCGTCTCCGAAGCCAACGAGGGGAATCCTCCTTATCACTCCGTGCAGCGTAGAGCCGATGATGTGCAGGATGATGACCGCTGCGAAGAAGAGTATGATGTAGGCAATGATCGGCGCTACCGTAAGGCCGTTGGCAGAGAGCAGTTTCACAAACTGCGGTCCCCACATGATGACGACAATCACCCCCAGCGGAATGCTCAGCAGATTGATCAGGCTGAACACCGCTCCATTCTTGAAGCCATTGATGACCAGTAAGACAACGGTCACCAGAAACAGTATATCTATCCAGTTAAAAGAAGTCGGCATAGGAATGTTTCCTCCTGGAATATCTCAAAACCTTTTTGATGAGCCTATTATATACCATACATGTACGTTGCGGAACAGCAACCTGTAACGATATACAGTCCATCTTGCCAACTCCTTCCATCGCTTGATACAATGCCAGCATCTTTTATAGGAGCAAGCGAAGGAACCTGTCCCAATGGAACAAACGCAAACAGGCCTGCCAGATCAAAGCGATACTGGCCGCTATGGACTATACAATCAATATGGCACGCTGCGACTGCCACGTGGAATATTGGAACAGCCAGTCTTCATGCCGGATGCAACGCTGGGCGTGGTGCGCGCGACAGACTCGACCGACCTGACCGCCTGCGATATCCAGGCTGTCGTGATGAACACCTTTCACCTGATGCAGCGGCCCGGCACCTCGACCATTCAAGCACTGGGTGGCCTGCACGAGATGGCGGCCTGGCCGCGTCCCATTATTACGGACTCAGGCGGCTTTCAGGCCTATTCGCTTATCCAGCAAAACCCGAAATTTGGCTCGATGAGCGAGGAGGGCATCACCTTCAAGCCGGAGGGATCAGAGCGCAAGTTTCACCTGACTCCCGAAAAGGCCATCCAGTTGCAGGTGAGCTATGGCTCGGATATCGTCATCTGCCTGGATGTCTGCACGCACGTGGACGCCCCGTTCGAGGCGCAGGAGCTTTCCGTGCGCCGCACTATCGAGTGGGCCAGACGCTGCAAAAAGGAGTTCCAGCGCCTGATGCAGCAGAAAAAGCTATCTCCTGAGCGCCAGCCTCTGCTCTTCGCCGTTATCCAGGGCGGCGGCTACCGCGAGCTGCGCAAACAGTGCGCCGGATCCCTGCTGGAGATCGGCTTCGACGGCTACGGCTACGGCGGTTGGCCGCTGGACGCGCAGGGCCACCTGCTCACTGACATCATCGCCTATACAAGAGAGCAGGTGCCGCCGCAGTTTCCCATGCACGCGCTCGGCATCGGCCACCCGCAAAACGTTGTGGAATGCACAGCCATCGGCTACGGCCTCTTCGACAGCGCTATGCCCACCCGCGACGCCCGCCACGGTCGACTCTACGTGTTCAATACAGAAGCAACTGCGACCAACGGCGGCTTAGAGGGCAAGTGGCTCTCCTACATCTACGTCACTGACGACAAATATATCAAGTCCGACCGGCCCATCTCGTCCGTCTGCAACTGCCTTACCTGCGCCAACTATTCGCTGGGCTACCTGCACCATCTGTTTAAGATCGGCGACAGCCTCTTCTACCGCCTCGCCACCATCCACAACCTGCGCTTCATGACCCGGCTCACACAGAGTCTGAGGGAGGCAGCGAGAGAAAACCTATGAGCAGCGGACACGATCAACAACTCGACGCGCTCATCGCAACAGTACTGGCAAGCCCGAAGTACCGCAACGTGAGCGCCGACCTCGTGCGTACCATCGCGGGGCAGGAGCTTGTGAAGGGGCAGAGCACAAAAGAAACGGTCAAGGCCATCAAAAACAAGCTGCACCAGGTGGGCGGGGCCTACCAGAGCGGCAAAGAGGCATACGCGAAATGGCTCTCCGAACTGAACATAGCCCTGCAGTCCGGCAACCGTGAGGCGCTGCTGGCAACCTGCCGCCACATCATGAGCCACCACGCTTCAACGCGAGAGCGCCTGCCCATCCTAGACCAGTTCTACAGCACGATTTTCGCCAACCTGCCGCCCGTCTCCAGCGTCATCGACGTGGCCTGCGGCTTCAACCCGCTCGCGCTCCCTTGCATGCCCCTCACGCCCGGCACGACCTACGCCGCCTACGACATCTACGCCGACATGATCGACTTCCTCAACGGCTTCTTCGCCCTGTTACAAAAAGTACCGGCGCAGGCACCAATCCAGGCCTACGCGCAGGTTCGCGATGTGCTCACCGCTAGCCCCACAGAGCAGGCCGACGTCGCCTTCGTCCTCAAAACCATCCCCTGCCTCGAACAGGTCGACAAAGCCGCAGGCCACTACCTCCTGCGCGCCCTCAACGCCCGCCACCTCGTCGTCTCCTTCCCCATCCACAGTCTCGGTGGTCGCCACAAAGGCATGCTCCCCAACTACGAATCCCACTTCGGAGAACTGGTCGCCAGTGAGCAGTGGGAGATTCAGAAAATCGAGTTTCCGAGCGAACTGGTGTTTCTGGTGAGGAAGGAGACAGGTTTTTCTAAAATAGAAAGCCAGGAAAGTTGTTTTTATAGGGAATAAACCTTGTGAAAGACTACCAGTACACCATCATTCTGAGTTGGAAGAGGGTGGGTATACTGTTACCGTACCGGTCTTACCAGGAGTTGCGACGCAGGGCGAGACAGGCGAAGAGGCTATCGCAATGGCAAAAGACGCCATCCGCCTGCACGTGGAAACGCTGCTGGCCGAGGGCAAACCTGTACCGACAGAACGCGAACACCCACAGGCAATCATTATCAGCGTGGCAGCTTAAGCCTCCGTTCGGGCTTGCCCATATGGTTCTGTCCACCTTTGCGGTAGTGAGTGGCCCACCACTCGAAGAGGAGAATGGCAGCACCGATAAGATACATGACGCGGTCGATGCCGAAGGTATCTGCGATTGCCCCGATGAAGAGGATGACGGGGATGGAACCGGCGTTGTAGAGCATGGATTGGAAGGAGAAGACGCGTCCGCGCACGTCTTCTGAGGTGTGTTCTTGCAACACAGTTTGCGCCGGAATGTTCAGCATGTCGAGCGCGGCCCCCATGATAAAGGTCAAACCGGCAACGTAGAGAAGTACCCAGCGACTGAGTATGGGAATGAATGAGAAGAGCATCTGACCGGTCGGAAGGAGGAAGAAGCCAATACCGGTGGTGACGCTGCCGATCATCATGGTGCGACGCTTGCCAAGTCTGCGCGTGATCCGTGGCATGAGCAACGCAGTCAGGATGAGACCGACACCGGCGGGCGCGAAGACGACGGGCAAATCCTGAACGGGCAGGTGCAACACATTTTGCACAAACGGGCCGGCCAGCTCTCCGATAACCAGCAAGACCACACTTACAAACGTCACCTGGAATAGCGCCAGAAACAGGTTGCGATCCTCAAACACGAAGATCGCGCTTTCCCTTACGTCGTGTACAACCGTCTGCCACATCTGTCGGAGTTCGAGCGGGGGCTTTTGCATTTCATGTTCTCCTCCTCGCAGCAAGTTGGAGGGAATCCCCAGAATCAGGAAGGTACAGATAAGGTAGCAAATGCCAACAACGAAGAAAAGCATGTAAAGCGGCTGGACATGAACGACATGGTGGCCCAGCACGAACGAGAAAGCAGGTATCAGTATGGCGATTAACTGGCCCAGCAGCAGGAAGCCAATAACCTGCGCCAGAGTCAGCGTGATATTAAACAGCGAAATAGCCGACACCAGCCGTTCCTCGCCCACCAGCAAGGGGATGGAGGCGGCTTCGGCGGGCGTGAAGAACTGGGCAATCAGCGACGTGATAAACGACAGAATATAGAGTATCGTGGCAGTGTGCGGATTCCAGAGCAGGCCGAGCACTATCAGGAACATAGCGAGAGCGCGCAGCGCATTGCTGACCCAGAGCACCAGTTGCTTATTGAGCATGTCTACATAGACGCCTGCCAGCACACTGAAAGGGATAGCAGGCAGCGTGAAGGAGATGATAGCAATACCAACCTGCGTGGTCGAGCCGGTAATCTCCGTGACAACCGCGATCACGCCGTAGTTGGCCGCGTTGAAGGCGGTCTGCGAAATCAGTTGCGCCAGCCACAACAGCAAGAATGGGCGATTTTTCAGCAGGTCGCGGTATGAGCCTTTGCTGGAGAGAACAGAGGTATTGGACCTGACAGTGAGAGGGGTTGTCTTCTTCTCGACGACAGGCACAACCTCCCCAGGGACTTCATTGAATCCCTCCCGCCTCCGTTCGCTTTCGTAGACCTTGTTATTTCTATCCATCATAGCCTTTTTATCATCGCCCTGTCTGGATTACGGATAGTGTAACATGCTTGTTGCAGTTAGCACAACTTCCAGGCTGAACCATAGGAATTTCCTACCCTGCTCTGGCGTTCTTCCAGAAGAAGGGGTACAATTATATACACGTATCTAGCATACTATAATGAAGACTATGGCTATTATACCAGAATCAGAACAAATACATACCGGTAAAAAGACTGATCTGCTTTCGCTCACGCTGCCGCAGCTTCAGGAGTGGCTGGTAGAGCGCGGGGAAGCGCCATTCCGCGCCAGACAGGTCTATACCTGGCTCTACCGGGGGCTTGTGACCGATTTTGCGCAGATGACCAATTTGCCGCTGGCCCTGCGCGAGCGACTGGCTCAGGAAGCCACGATTGGGTCAATGATTGTGCGCAGCGAACTGCACTCGAAGGATGATCGCACGCGCAAAATCTTGCTGGAACTGGCCGATGGCAAACTGATCGAGTCGGTGCTGATGCTCTACCCGCCGCTGGGAGAGAACAGCGCCCGCGCCACCGTCTGCGTCTCCTCGCAGGCCGGGTGCGCCTTTGGCTGCACCTTCTGCGCGACGGGCCAGATGGGCTTTGCCCGCCACCTGAGCGCGGGTGAAATCGTCGCCCAGGTGCTCTACTTTGCGCGAGAACTGCGCGCCGCGCCCTGGACAGCCGCCGGTTTGCCGGGCAGCACTCCCATCGATCGTATCACGAATATCGTTCTTATGGGCATGGGGGAGCCGCTGCACAACTACGCGAACGTCATGCAGGCGCTGCGCATCCTTAACAGCGCGCAGGGCTTCAACCTCGGCGCGAGGCACATGACCGTCTCCACGGTGGGTCTCGTTCCCGCCATTCGCAAGCTCAGCCAGGAGCCACTGCAGATCAACCTTGCCATCTCCTTGCACGCGCCTACCGACGAACTGCGCGGCAAAACCATGCCCGTCAACCGCAAATATCCCATCGCCGAATTGCTGGCCGCTGTGCAGGACTACATCAAAGAGACCGGGCGGCAAGTGACATTTGAGTACGTGCTGCTCGCGGGCGTCAACGACACGCCCGAATATGCGCGCAAGCTCGGTGAGTTACTGGCCCCCCTGAAGCAGTTCGCCCACGTCAACTGCATACCCGTCAACGCCACTTCGGCCAGCTACAAAGCGCCGCAGCCAGAGGCTATGCGCGCCTTCCGCGACATCCTCTTCGAGCACGGCGTCAGCAACACAGTACGCGCCGAACGCGGAGACGACATAGCAGCAGCCTGCGGCCAACTCCGCACTCAGTTCGTGCGAGCACAGAGAAACAGAGCTTAAGCAGAAAACAAAGGATATGGGAAATGAGCGCCGGGCGCTCATTTCCCATATCCTTTGTTTTCTGCTTTTTTACAGACGCTTAAGCGCGCACCTTTGGCAGCTTGCTCATGGTGCGCAAGCAGCTTGTGCAGATGTTCACCGGGCGCTTCACCCCATTAATCTCAATGCGGCGGTGCTGCACATTGAGGACAAAACGGCGGCGCGTGCGGCGCTGCGAATGGCTCACGTTGTTGCCATGCATCGGTTTGCGTCCGCAGATATCACAACGACCTGACATACATCATTCCTCTCTTCCCTGTAAAGCTCGGAGGTAGTATCTTGAAAATCCACCTGCGACATATTGCTAATCGACCGGTCATGTGGTATTTTCATCTCAGTCAAAGGAGCCATTTTTGAGAATGGCACAGAAACGAAACTGAACATGCCATGCGAGTATACCATGATACTCCACATTTGACAAGGGCGAATTTCGCCCGTTTGCATCCTGGGGTACTGGAAATACCGCATGGGTTGCGCCACCTCTATTACCTATAACAAAGAGAGATGCTATGTTTATGTCAAAACCATCTGCTCTACAGCCGGAACACGGATCGCAGCCGTTGGGCAAGATCGAAGTTTTGCCCAATGCTATCCATACCATCGCGACACAGGCTATCATCGAATGCTATGGCGTCGTTGGTCTTGCCGCACATCGCCTGCGCAACGGCAGGGCAGTACTGCTGCCGCCGGAGCAGAGGAATCAGGGCGTACAGATACGAGTAGTCAATGACCAGATTATCGTTGAGGTCTATGTCGTGCTCGAATACGGCTTGCGCATGTCGGAAATTGCGCATAATATTATGAGCAGCGTAAAATTCGCCATCGAGAAGATGCTGGGCGTTCCCGTCGCCCAGGTCAACGTCAATATTCAGGGACTCATTCACGACCCATCGGTCCAGTTTAGCAAAAAATAATTTCGAAGATACTTCGACAGTAAGGTAGCGAAGCAGAATGCAGGAACAGACATCCCGTCTCACGCGGCAGCGAACCCGGCGCATCAGCGTTTTTGATGGGCAAGATCTGAAGAAAGCCATGATGGCCGGGGCCGCGTGGCTGGAAGAGCACAAGGAGGCCATCAACGCCCTCAACGTCTTCCCCGTACCCGATGGCGATACCGGCTCCAACATGTCCAAAACGATGCAGGCCGCTACCCGCGACATCGCCGCCAGCAGCGAGACCGCGGCGGGCGTAATCGCGGCGAAGCTGGCGCACGGCGCGCTGTTGGGTGCGCGTGGCAACTCTGGCGTCATCCTCTCGCAAACACTGCGCGGCCTGGCGCACGGTCTGGACAAGAAGGCTACCTTCACCGCTACCGACCTCGCCAGCGCCATGCAAGAATCCGAGCGCATGGCCTACCGCGCCGTCATCAAGCCGGTTGAGGGTACCATCCTGACGGTGATTCGCAAGAGCGCGGAGGCGGCAAAGCTCAGCGCCGAACGTGGTGACGACCTCGTCGGCCTGATGCAGGAAGTTGTCATCGCCGCCCGGCAGGCAGTCGCCGAGACCCCCGAACTGCTGCCCATCCTCAAGCAGGCGGGCGTCGTCGATTCGGGCGGCCAGGGCTACTGCACCATTCTGGAAGGCATCTGGCGCTACATTCGCGGCGAAGCCAGCACAGTAGCTCCATCATCCGAGCTAACCAGCGTCACCCCGACCGCCCGTATCAGGGCAGCGCAGGAGCCGACAACCATGAAAGGGCGAGTGAAGATCGAGGAGGAGTACGGCTACGAGGTTGTTTTCCTGCTGAAAGGGGAAAAGCTGGACGTGGAGACCATCCGGCAGACCATCATCGACATGGGCGGCGTCTCCACAGTCGTGGCCGGGGACGACAAAATGCTCAAAGTGCATACACACACGGCATGGCCGGGCAAAATCCTCGACTACGGCGTCAGCCTCGGCAGCCTGCTGGATATCAACATCGAGAACCTGCAAGAGCAGAGCCTCAATTATGCGGCCGAGAGCGAGGCCGAACACGCCGCGGCCTTCTCGGCCCCTGCACCAGCCATCAACGAGGCACCGGCAGCGCAAATTGCCACGGTAGCCGTCGTCGCGGGCGCGGGCTTCGAGCAGGTCTTCAAGGGATTAGGCGTCAGCGCTGTCATCTCCGGCGGCCAGACGATGAACCCCAGCATCGAAGAATTGCTCGAAGCGGTCAACGCCGTTCCTACGCAGCAGGTCATCCTGCTGCCCAACAACAGCAACGTCATCCTCAGCGCCCGCCAGGTCAACGCGCTCACCGAAAAAGAGGTCTACATCGTCCCCACCGAAACGATGCCGCAGGGCATCGCCGCCCTCGTCAGCTTCAACTTCGAGGCCGATTTCCCCACCAATTGCGAGACGATGACAGAGGCCGCGCAGAACATCCAGACCGCCGAGATCACCACCGCCGTGCGCAACGTGCAGATCGGCAGCGTGCGCGTGCGCGAAGGCGACTACATCGGCCTCGTCAATGGCAGCCTCACCGTCGCGGGCCAGCGCATGCAGCAGGTCATCGCCGATACGCTGCAGCGCATGCAGATCGACCGCTACGAGGTCGTCACCCTCTACTACGGCGAGGACGTCACAGCGCAACAGGCCGAGGAGACAGCCGGGCGCATCAAAGAGCAGCACTCCCACCTCGAAATCGAAGTCGTCAACGGCGGCCAACCCCACTACGCCTACATCATTTCGGCAGAGTGAGATAAGGCGTCATCGAAAACACCATGCTATAAAAAAACCTGTTCCCTCATGTCATTTTTCGCTCTCGCTCAGAATGACATGGAAGAGGGGCTGTTTCTCAGAAAGGACAATTACTATGCACACATCTCGTCTCTGGAATGTATGTATCAAACTCAGTTTTCTGGCGTTCATGCTGGTCGGTGTACTGAGCCTGAACGCTGGCAGATCTCTGGCAGCTACCAACCCCGGTACTGTCACCGAGTACACGATCCCTACAGCCAATAGCTTCCCTGGCGATATCAAGTAGGATTCGATGGCAATCTGTGGTTCTCTGAGAGCGAGACCAATAAGATCGGGCGCATCACCCCCAGTGGTCAAATCACCGAGTTTCCCGTTCCCACTCCGCATTAGCAGCCCGCAAGAGCTTACTCGCGGCCCGGACGGTGCGCTGTGGTTCGTCGAGACGGTTGCTAACAAAATCGGGCGTATCACCAGCAACGGGCAGATCAGCGAATATCCTCTGCCAACCTCCAATAGTGCTCCAGAAGAGATCACGACAGGCCCGGATGGCGATCTGTGGTTTACCGAGTCAGGCCCCGGTCGTATCGGGCGCATGCTGCCCACGGGACAGTTCGTCGCTGAATATCAGGCATCGGCTAGCAGCAACCCGGAAGGGATAGTGAGCGGCCCGGACGGCAATATCTGGTTCACCGAGGACAGGGGCAACACTATCGGGCAGGTCATCGTCAGCAGCGGCCAGGTTAACGAGTTTCCTGTTCCCACACCCGACAGCGGTCCCGCCACCATCATTACCGGCCCGGCTGGCAACCTGTGGTTCACCGAATACAACGCGAACGGTATCGGCAGCATCATCCCCAGCCAGGACGAACTGGCAGTTTGCGAACATTGTAGTGTAGAGCTTCATAACTGAGCAGCAGAGGCTACCTGCTAGAAGCGGTGGCCTCTACTGTTTTTTGTCCTATAATCTCAATAGGACACTTTGACCGGACACGACTCAGTAGAAGTACCGGAAAGCTCGACTTGGCAGCAGGCTCATAGTATAATTAGCGCAAGGTTGGCACCGGGGAGTGCCGGACGGAGGTTTTTGTTATGACAGTTCGTATTGTGACCGATAGCACGGCGGATATTCCGCCGACGATCGCGGAGAGACTGGGCATTACGGTCGTGCCACTCACTGTGTTCTTTGGCGACGAGGCTTATCTGGATGGCGTGGAACTGGATAACGCCACCTTCTATAGCAAGCTGGCGACCAGCAAGGAGCTGCCGCGCACGTCGCAGCCCTCGCCTGCCGCCTTCGCCGAAGCCTACGAACGGCTCATCAAGGAAGGCGCAACCGGCATCCTGTCCGTTCATCTCTCCTCGAAGCTCAGCGGCACCTACCAGTCAGCAGTAACAGCGCTGGAGATGCTGCCGACAGAATCGACGAAAGTTCCCATCGAGATCGTCGACTCGGAAAGCATCAGCATCGGTATGAGCGTCCCGATCATGAAGGCAGCGGAGGAGGCACGCGAAGGGAAGAGCCTGGAGGAGATCACGGCCAATCTACTGGACAGGCTGACACGCACCCGTATCCTGGCCGTGCTCGATACACTGGAATATGTGCGGCGTGGCGGGCGCATCGGAGCGGCGGGAGCTATGCTCGGCAATATGCTCAGCTTCAAGCCCATCATCTCGCTCAAAAATGGCGAGGTCATCCCATTAGAGCGGCCCCGCACCCGCAGCAAGGCTTACGAACGCATAGCCCAACTATTCAGCGAAATGGGACCCCTGGAAAGTATCGTCATTGCCGAATCCAGTGAGGAAGTCGGTCAGCAGTTAGCCGAGGCGCTGAAAAAGACCTATCCCGGTCAGATTACCAGATACAAGCTCGGCGGCGTGCTGGGGACGCACACCGGACCAGGAACCGTCGCTATCTCTGTCATTACCGCCAGACCGTAGGCCCAACGGTCTCTGGCAGAAAGGAAATTTGCATGTCTCAACAATATGTTGTTCCGAACATCTACCAGGACATGAGCAATCAAGCACAGGGCTATTTCGCTTTCCGTTTCGTCTGTCAGGAGTGCGGCTGGGCTATCGATACCATGCCCATTCGCTCCTCGGTCAGCACAGTGACCAACGTTATGGATATCGGCGTCGGCTTGCTCGGCGGATTCTGGGGCCGCGCAGCCGAGGCAGGAGAGCAGATCTATGGCTCGCGCTGGCATAGCGAGCAGGCCGATGCCTTGCAAAAATCGTGGGCGCAGATTCAGCACGAATTCCATCTCTGTCCCAAATGTCACCGCACCGTCTGTAATCGCTGCTTCAACCTCAAACTCAATCTCTGCACGCAGTGCGCTCCTGATCTCAAGGCTGATGGAGCCTCCTTCCAGCACGAGATGAATATCGAGGCACAGCGCAAGCAAATTCAGGAGAACTACCACGCCCCACAGTTCAATACGGAAGGCATACCGTCAGCCGTCGAGCCGGATATGCTTGCTCCTTCGGCACAGCCGTCGCAGCCAACACCCCTGCCACCGAGCTACATGCCCTCTGCCATGCAACAGGGGCAGGGACAAAGCCCGTACAACCCCAGCGCCGCTTTCACCTCGACTCCCGCTGGCGCGCTGGTTATGTGTCCCACCTGTCGCCGTATGGGACCTCCCGGCAAGTTTTGCCAGGACTGCGGCACCAAATTGCCCCAACTTGAAGCGCATTGCCCGCAATGCTCCTCGAAAGTGGAGATGGGCGCTCGCTTCTGCCCTGAATGCGGCACCAAATTGCAAATGGCTAACTGATTGCTGGACTTGCAAGCTGGTACAGATCGGGCTAAAATAAGACAAAATGGTACACAAATAGCCTGAGATTTTATCTCTTCTGCTTGATTAGCAGAATTGACTATTGTGAACCATTGACTATTGTGAAGAGTGTCACGTACAATAGTAGTAAGGCAGATAGACGTTAGCTCAATCGTCTGTTCGTCCTTGACCATTCTCATACCTGGGGTGAGAAACTATCCTTCAGAAGGGAACGTATCCTTAAGTGAAGATTCTAGGGCCTTGTAGTTCGTTTCGTAGAACGATCCAAGAGTTAGTTGGAAGCCGCCCAAGGACGGCGTAACTATGAAGGAGGAACGACTGTGGGAATGTTACGGGTGATGTCACGGCGTGGTGATGACCGTGTCACCTGGGACGAGCAGAAAGTTCTAGCCGGAGACCCCGAGGCACTTGCCGCTATTCGAGAGGCAGAACGTATCTTCGCCCAGGAGCGTGCGAAAGGCGCAACCGCCTTTAAGGTGGAGACTGGGAAACCAGCGGAGCGCATCGAGCAGTTTGACCGCACTGCCGAGCAGATCATCATGGTCCCGCGAGTCGTTGGCGGATGAGCCCGGCAGCTCAGGTGCTAACAGCCCTGGGTTGGATCGTCGTCGCTCTCGCCATCTCGCCAATGATATGGCTGCTACTCCAGCCGTATATGAAAAGCTGGTCGCGTGCGGAGCGACGAGCAGCCGGTCTATTGCACGATACGCTCACTCCTGAGCAATGCCAGCAGCTGGTATGGAGAGGCTATCTTGAAATACCCAGCCCGACTGAGCCATTGCGTGTGTATCGCGTGCCACGAACAAAAGGCTATGTCCAGGTGATCGAAAATGGCCGGGCGGTTATGCGTCTTTGCCTCCAGCCTATTGAGTGTTTGCCTGACGCGGATCTCGTTGTGCTCCATAAGTTGATGATCGAAGCGAACGAAGAAGTCTACCTGCAAAAGGCAAACAAATATCTCTGTCTCGATTGACGGATGCTGGGTATCCGCACAGGCGTATCGATGGAAAAAAGCCAGAAGATTTCAGAAGAGTAGCCTTTCGGCTTGTATCTGCTCCACCCAGGTAGAGCGAGAATGCAAATGAAATACAGGGGCGCATAAGCAAGGAATGTATGCTTTGCGCCCCTGTTTCATCCCTCCTATTCTTCCCCGTCCTCTTCTTCTACAATGACAATTTCGTGGTGGCCGTTCTGTTTGACGCAGGCATGGGGGCTGCCATCGAGTGGGGTGCCGCAGAAGGGACAGACAGGACGCCCGGACGTGACGATGGTGGTGATGTCGGTGCTCAACTGCTGCGCCTGCTCCAGACTGAAGAAGAAGACGACGGCAGCCTCCTCATCAATCACGGCCTGCGGCTCCTGACCCGGTTCCATGAGAATTTCCAGCGGCGTCACGCTTAACAGGAAGCGGTCATGGAGTTCATCGTACCCGATCTTGAGCTGAGCGACCTGAAAGTCGTAATCGGGCGCGTGCGGAAAATTAGCAGGCATTGCGGCAGGCTGCGGACGCTGACCGGCCTGAGCCTCTGTGCGCAGCACCTGCCCGCCACTGAGCTGGGCAAGAAAGCGGTCGAGCGCCAGCGAAAGACTGTTCAGTTGCTCCTTCTCCATCCACATAACGGCGGAGCCACGCGGACTACGCACAAAGAGACGAAAACGGCGCTGGCCGGGCTGGCCTATCGCTTCAGCTCCTAACACATCTACCGGCCCCAGGTCTCTACTCATCATTTCACCTCATTCACTCTGTAATGTATCCTGACAGGTCGTCTATCATTAATACCCTCGTGCGGGGTCATATCGGTTCAACAGCGGCTGGCCCGCGCGATAGCGCCGCAGATTATTGGCAAAAAGCGCCGTCAACCGCTGATCGTAGTAGAGACTGACTCCTGAAATGTGAGGTGTCAGAATGACATTTTGCATGGTATAGAGCGGACTCTCCGGCGGTAATGGCTCCGGCTCCGTCACATCGAGGCCCGCGCCCGCAATCCGGCGCTCCTGCAAGGCACGGGTGAGCGCCACCTCATCGACAACACGCCCACGAGCGACATTGACAAGGTAGGCATTTGGCTTCATCAGGCGCAGTTCCGCCTCGCCGATCATACCCTCCGTCTGCGACGTCAGTGGAACGGCCAGCACGATATAATCACATAGGGGCAGCATCTCGTGCAGTTGCTCCGGCGCGAAAAGCTGATCGACATCACGGTCCTCCTCACCCTGATGAGCCGAGTGACGCATACCGAGCACCCGCATCCCGAATGCCCGCCCAAGCACCGCGACCCGCCGCCCGATATGTCCCAGACCAATCACTCCTAGCGTCTGCCCTTCCAGCTCGCGTCCGCCCAGGTGATACCAGCTTGCGCTATGCGCCCAGACATGGCTCTCTTGCAAGCGCACCATCTCAGGCCAGTTCCAGTTGAACATCAACATACTGCCAAATACATACTCGCTGATCGTCGTCGCGTGAATACCGGAAGCCGTTGTGACGATGACGCCGCTATCGGCAGCGAGCAGCCCCGTGGGAAGCAGCGCGTCGACACCGGCCCCCGGATATTGCAGCCAGCGCAGGTGAGGAGCCAGCTCGTGCCAGTTCTCCGGCATCCGGTAAGAACAAACAATTTCCGCTCTTTTTAAATTATTTATAAAATCTTCGTCGCGAGTCACACATAACACATCCATCCGCGCAGCTTCGCGCAACTCTTCCTGCGACGCAGGAGAAAACTGAAAGGTAGAGAGCACTATACGATCTTCAACCACAATAAACGCTCCTTACAAAATTCTGGCCAGAAACGCCGTCGTCTTTGCCTTCTTCAGTCTATCCGAATCGGCTGGATGTGGCAAGGGGGAAAATAAACTGCCTGTACAAACCGTGAAACATTGCCGATAGGATTCAGCAGATGATACCAATCACCACGCGAAATGGGCGAGCCTGCCCGTTATTACACAGGAAATGGGCCAAAGAGAGGTGACAATTGTACCATCTGAGAGGCTATATGCATGCCAATACGTCTATTCAGGTAGATCAGTTTTTGTGCGGCCCTCTTCCAGAGAATCCGAAAAAAAATACTGGCAAAGAACGGCAGGCCATTGAAAAACGGCCCGACATGTCATTGTGGGCGAAAGCGAAGAATCTCAGAGACCAGGCGATCGAGAAAGCTTACTTCAGATTCTTCGCTCTCGCTCACAATGACATACGAGAGAAGCTTTTTCAGAGCAGGAAGGCAAGCTAGAGGATTGGAAGAACGATGTTCAATAACAACGCAAATCAAGGTAGAGGAAATATAGGAACACAGATACAACCGGGCGGCAACAACAGCATCTCGCCGCTGGGCTGGAAGGAACTGGCGACAAAGCGCCCCACGCGAGCCAGGAAGATACAGCGGCGCGTTCTGAGTGTCGTCCTGATACTCCTGCTTGTCGCGCTCATCTTCTCAGCCGTGCGCATCGGCTCGGTTGTCAGTGGCACCGATGACCAACTGACGGTACAGATCGGGCAGCAGCAGCCCGCGCTCGTTGACCTGAGTGAGAGCTTTCCCATCAGCAAGGATCTGTTCGGTGCCAACGTCTTTCCCGAAAACGGGAGTAGCTCGCTCGATGCACCTTCCAGCGGCTTCATGAGCTACGACCCGGCCATCGCCCAGGGGCTGGCGAACGCGCACATCAACCTGCTGCGCTTCCCCGGCGGACAATGGGGCGAACAGCATATCCTCTCCTGCCAGCAGTTGAACTATTTTAGCGGTCTGCTCTCAGAGGTAGGAGCGGAGGGTATGATACAGGTGCGCATCTCCAATCCAGGCGATGACACCCAGACATACGGTGATCTGAAGAACCTCTCGCTCACAGCACGGGCCAATCTGGCAGGCGCTATGGTTGACTATATGAATAATCCACATAGCTCCAATCGCAACGCCAGGCTTGTAATAGGCAACACAGTAAACTACAATTGCGAGACAGGGCCATTTCATCCGGTAAATCTCTGGTCGGTTGGCAATGAGCCTGACCGCTTGATTGACCCCGATACCGGGAAGCCATATACCGTCGCGCAGTACGTGTCAACATTTGTTCAGTATTCCATCGCTATGCATGAGAACGACCCGCAAATCAAAGTCTTTGGCCCGGAGATCAGCGAGTACCTCGGCCCTAATGCTGGCCCCTACGATGCGTCAGGCGTGCCATGGATGGAAGGATTCCTGCAAGGCGTGGGCGCGTATGAGAAGCAGCACCCCGAACTGAAGTTTCACTTGCTGGATGGCGTCTCCTTCCACAGCTATCAGTTCGGCGACAATGGTGAGGCGCCGGGCCTCTTGATGAGCGGCGCCGACGAGTGGAATTACCTCCTGCCGCAACTGCGCCAGGAGATTCGCCAGTACCTCGGGCGCGACGTTCCCATCGCCATCACTGAGATCAATAGCAACTCGGGCGCAAATCTTCCCACAAAAGGGGAGGCGGCACTGTGGTGGGCCGATACACTGGGGACGCTGATGAATCAGCAGGTCGAATATGTCGCGTACTTCTCGACTGAGGGCGTCGATACCCCGTACCCGCTCTTTAGCAGCACCATCACCAGCACAGGCAAGGTCCAATATCCGCAAACATACATGTACCGTGTGATGCAATTGTTCTCGCACCTGCAGCCGAACCTCGTTCCGGTAGCGGTGCAGCGCGACCCGATCAGCCTCTATGCGACACAGGACGATGCGCATAATACGGTGAGCCTCTTATTCATCAACAAGGGGGGCGTGCCGCAGCTGGCGCACGTAGGTTCGCCAAATCAGATCTTTGGCGCAGGTCCCTGGCACAGCATGGATGTCAGCCTTGCGCCGTACAGCATGGTGCTGCTCACGTTGCATCGCAACGGAGGCGCCTCGGCCTACAGCTTCGACGTGCCGAACATCACCGACCAGGCGCCTCCACCGCAACCGCTGACCTATACCGTCTGCGGGAACAAAACGGACCCGCTAGCGAACACTATACCCTGTTGATTGTGTTTCCAACCTGAACGGGAGCGGATCCGTTCCTGTCGCTTCCCTTGAGGGGGAAGTATAGCACGAAACCGGAAAAGGTTAAGTGCAAAGGCATTAGAGAAAGGGAGAAACGGTGTTTTTCACTATTCTCGGTATCACTCTTGAAACCATATACCTGCTCATTATCTTACTGATGGCTCTACAGGCCATCTTTAATATCCGCCTGCGCCTCTTTATCTGGGAGAAACCCGAGAATGCCTGGCTCAATCACGCGCCAACCGTCTACCGCGACCCGTGCCTCTCGTTTACCATCATGCTCCCGGCGCGGCACGAAGAGGCCGTCTACCGCGAAACCATCCAGAAAGTCTATGAGCTGAACTATCCAAAAGAGCTGATGCAGATAGTGGCTATCTGCCGCGAGGATGACCCCGGCACCATCGCGGAGGCGCAGGCCACAATCGATCAACTTGGCGACCCCAATGTGCAACTGGTGATCTTCAACGATATGCCGATCAACAAGCCGCACGGCCTCAATATTGCCCTGCAAATAGCGCAAGGCGATGTCGTGACCATCTTCGATGCCGAGGACGAGCCGCACCCCGACATCCTCAATATCATCAATACAACCATGCTCAACGAGGATGTGGACGTGGTGCAGAGCGGCGTGCAGTTGATGAATCACAATACAAAGTGGTTCTGTTTCCTCAACGTGCTGGAGTACTTCTTCTGGTTTAAATCGTCCATGCACTTCTTCGCCCGCATCGGCATGACACCGCTGGGCGGCAATACCGTTTTCGTGCGCCGCGAACTGATGGAGGAACTGGGCGGCTGGGACGAGACATGCCTGACCGAAGACGCCGATCTGGGCATCCGCCTGAGCCTTTCTCACGCCCGCATGCGCATCATCTACGACGATGAGTTCGTGACGCGAGAGGAGACGCCGAGCACTATCGAACAGTTCATCAAGCAGCGCACGCGCTGGAATCAGGGCTTCATCCAGATTCTATTCAAAGGCGAATGGCTCAAGCTTGAGACGCTCTCCCAGCGCCTGCTGGCCTTTTATGTCCTGATCCTGCCCGAAATGCAGGCATTTTTCGCCCTGCTCATACCCATTTCACTCATTATGTTCTTTTTCGTGAAACTGCCGCTCTGGCTCGCCATGATGACCTTCCTGCCGCTCTACTGTTTCGTGCTCGACATCTTCGTCGATGTCGCGGGACTGCACGAGTTTTTGAAGGCGCATAACCGCCAGTGGAAGTGGCTCGAAGCGGCGTATATTATGCTGACTTTTTTCTTTTATCAATTGATGTTGAGTTTTGGTGCGCTCCGTGCGGTCTTTCGCTATATTCAAGGGGCATCAAACTGGGAGAAAACGGCCCACATCGGTCAGCACCGGCGATAATGATCTAGAAGCAAAGAGAGATGACTGTGCAGCAACAACCACCGCAAGAACAACAAGGGCAAGGGCGTTCGCTCTCCATACGGCGTAAAAACACGCCAGTAGTCAACCCTGCTGAGCAGGTACAGGCAGTGAACGCCGCGCATGGGCAGCGTCCCGTCGACTACCTGCCAACCGTGACCCTGCCCGCTCCCAACAATACCCCTGCCTCCGGGCCGGGACAGAATGGTATGCAAATGGGAAGCAACGGCGGTAATAGCAGTAACGGGGGGAACGCCGCGACACCGCTCAACCGTGTCCAGGTGCCACCTACACCACACCTGCCAGCGCCTTCCGCATTTCCGCCGGGATCACAGGCGCCGCCCTCTCCGGCCCCTGCCATACCGCCCATACCACGAACGCCTGCTCAGGCAGCGGTCATCTCGCCTGCTCAAATGGCGGCAACGGCGCCTGTTGCGCCGCCATTACCCGGACAGCCGCCACAGCTCCCGCCGGGCGCGCGGGTGCAGCAGCCACAGATCGTCGGCAACAACGTGATCTTGCATCGCGGCCCTAATTTCTTTGTGCGCACCACCTACCGCCCCGGCCAGAGGCCAACCCCCTTGCGCCGTCCTTCAGGATATGCACCGGTTATGCCGAAGGTCATGCCGCAGCAGGAACAGCGGATCGCGGCCAGCGATACAAAGCTCATGCCAGCGGTCGCGCCCATCAACCCGGTCAAGACGAAAAAACTTCCCGTTCCGCCCTGGCTGGAAGCTCTTGTCATCACCATTGGCCTGCTCGTCGCGGCGGTAGCTCACGCGCTGAACATGTTCAACTTCCCGCGCTACGAACTGGACGAAGGCACCTACATCTCGAACGCCTGGGCCATCCTGCACGGCGAACTCTCGCCCTATGCCTACGGTTACGGCCATCCTCCTCTGGCCTGGATACAGATTGCCGCCTGGCTGGAAGCAACCGGTAGCCTCTTCTCCTTCGGCGACGCCATCAACAGCGGGCGCGTGCTGATGCTGCTCTACGCCCTCGGCAGCGCGCTGCTGGTTTACCTGATCGCCCGCCGCCTCGGTGGCAGCCGTACCGTCGCCCTGCTGGCAATGGTCATCTTCTCGCTCTCTCCGATCAGCCTGACCTACCAGCGCCAGGTGCTGCTGGACAATGTCGGCACCTTCTGGCTGCTGCTCGCGCTCTACCTCATAATCGCGAGCAACAGTCGCCTGCTCTACATCGCCCTGGGAGGTATTTGCTTCGGCATCGCCTTTCTCTCGAAAGAGATTTTCATACTTTTTCTGCCAGTCATGATCTACGCCACCTGGCTGCATACGACGAAATTCCAGCGCAAGTTCATCCTCGTGGCTTTCACTTACGCCGCCATCGCCATCTGCTCCATGTTCGTGCTGATGGCCGTACTCAAAGGCGAGCTATTCCCCACCGGCTGGCTCCCCGGCGACACGCACCCACATTTGAGCCTGATCGGCACCTACATCGGACAGATAGGACGCGGGCAGAGTCAGGGCGGCTCTATTACAGGCAGCATGACCGCGTGGGCGCAGGCGGATATGGTCTTCGTGGTGCTCAGCATAGCCGCGACGATCTTTAACCTCGCGCTTGGCTGGTGGAATCGCAAGCTGCTCCTGCTCTCGCTCATGGCCCTCAGCTTCTGGGTGCTTCTGCTGCGTGGCGGCGTTGTCTTTCCCTTCTATATCATTCCCATGATTCCCCTCGTCGCGCTCAACGCGGCCATGGCAGCCGACACCATCACAGGCTGGATTGGGAAGCTGGTGCGCTTCGACCTTATACGCGCCGTGCTCATCCTCGGCATGATCGCCGCCATTCTCTCCTATTACGCCACCGACCCGGGGACTGGCATCATCTTCACGCAGCATCCCACCTCGGCGCAGACACAGGCCCTGGCCTGGATACGCGAGAATGTCCCGACCACCGACGTCATCGTCATCAACAGCTATCTCTACACCGACCTGCACTCGCCAGCGGGCGTCGGCGGGGGCGAAATCTATCCCCACGCTGATGTCTATCAGAACGTCGCCACCGACCCGACCATCTACCAGGACGTCCTGCAAAACAACTGGGACCGCATCGACTACATCGTCGCGGACTCCGAAATGCTCCAGGACATCAAAGGTAGCGGCAGCCAGATGCAAATTATCACCGACGCGCTCAACCACTCGATTCTGCGCGCCACCTTCAGCGCCGACGACCACAGCGACCAGCTCGTCATCCAGGTCTTTCAGGTCATTCACAAAATTCCACCTGAGCAGGTGCTCTCACCCAATGGAGGCAACGGAAACCAGCTAGCGCTGATGAATGACGCAAACAGCGCGTGGATCAACCCCACGCGCCAGGAACATTGACAACTCAACATCCCTACGGAACTACTCAACAACAACCGAATATAGACATAGGCAACCCGACATCTATGGAAGGAACATACAGACTATGGTAGCGACACAACCTGATACCGATACTATCGCCGTGACAAGGACGTTTGACGGCATTGAAGACGCCGCGCACCGCGTGATCGCGCAGGTGGGCGGCATGGAGTCCGTCCTACGAGGCGCGAAGATAGCGATTTTGAAGCCAAACTTCGTGGCCGGGCGCAATGCCGCCACCGGCTCAACCACCAGCTTCGAGCTGCTCAAGGCCGTGGCGGAGGAGGTGCGCGCCTGCGGGGCCGAGCCGGTGCTGTGTGAGACGCCCGGCACCGAGTTCGACCGCGAGGCCACCTACACCATCCTGGGCGTTGAGAAATTCTGTCAGGAAAACGGCATTCGCATCCTGCGCGTCGACCCGGAGGGCGGCGAAGAGGACTGGATGGAGCTACGCCCGGCCAGCGCGAAGAAGCTGCGCCGCTTCCGCGTGCCGCGCATCCTGAAAGAGGCCCGGCTCATCAACCTGCCGGTGCTGAAGACGCACGTCGTCTCCATGATGACGCTGGGCATGAAGAACGTCATGGGCATTCTGCCGCGTCCCGACCGCCGCGCCATGCACACCTTCGGCATCGACCAGAGCATCGTGGATATGAACTTTGGCATCAAGCCCGACCTGACCATCATCGATGGCAGTGTGGGGCAAGATGGCGAAGGCCCGCTTTATGGCGACAGGGCCGACCTGCATGTGCTCGTTGCCGGACGCGACAGCCTCGCTGTTGACCTGCTGTGCTGCCAGCTTGTGGGCGTCAAGCCACGCGACATTCCCCATCTGCGGCTGGCCCTTGAGCAGATGGGCAAACCCTCCTGGACGCTGGCGGGCGAAGACCCCGGCCTGATCAAGCAGTTCCGCCTGCCACAGCAGAAGGCGCTCTACCGCTTTATTTTCTGGCTGATGTACCCGCTGGACTATCCCTATACCTGGGTGGCCGAGCGCGGCAAGCATTTCTGCACCACTCTCTACGGCACAGGTATCGTCGGTACGCGGCCACAGATTATGCAGGAGAAATGCACGCGCTGTGGCGTCTGCGTTGATGCCTGCCCGCTGCCCAACGTCATTGATCTCAAGACCCTGAAAGTCAACTATGCCACCTGCCAGCGCTGCCTGCTCTGCTACGAGGCCTGTCCTGAGCAAGCGATTAGCGTCAAGGGCTATTCAGGAGCGCGCACATGACCACTCTTGTCACCGGAGCCACCGGTTTTTTAGGCTCGGCGCTGGTCACTGAACTGGTGAAGCGGCACGAAGAGGTCCGCATCCTTGCCCGCGACGAACGGAAGGCACGCGAACAGTTCGGCGAGGCTGTGACCATCATCGCGGGCGATATCACCGATGTGCCACAGGTGGAGCGCGCTGTCGATAGAGTCGAGGTCATCTACCACCTGGTGGGTCGGCTCTATCATCCCAGCGTCCCGGCGGAACTCTACCGGCAGACACACACGGAGGGAACACGCACCCTGCTGGAAGCCTGTAAGAAGAGCAAAGGACAGAGCCAGCTCAAACGCATCGTGCATTGCAGCACCACGGGCGTGCATGGCGCGACAGGCACAACCCCAGCGGCGGAAGACGCGCCTTTCGCCCCCACCAATCCCTACGAGGCTACCAAGCTGGAGGCCGAACTGCTCGCCCTGCAAGCGTACAAAGAGGACGGATTGCCTGTGAGCGTCGTGCGGCCCGGACTGGTCTACGGGCCAGGCGACCTGCACCTGCTCGGCTTCTTCACCTCCATCAAAAAGGGGGTGTTCCGCGTCATCGATGGCGGCAAGGCGCTGCTGCACCCCATCTACATCGACGACATGACGGGCGCCTTCCTGCTGTGCGCCGAGAAGCCGCAGGCGCCGGGCCAAAGCTACAACATCGCTGGCGATCGCCCTGTGACCATTCGCGAACTGGCAACGGCAATCGCGCACGCGCTGGGGAAAGAACTGCCGGGCGGCAGCATTCCGCTCTGGCTCGCCAACCTGGCCTCGGACATCTTCGCCATCACGCCCGGCATGCAGGGAGAGCGCGCCCCTCTGACGCGCAGCCGCGTGGACTTTCTCACACACAGCCGCGTCTACGACATCAGCAAAGCCAGAACGGAACTGGGCTTCGCGCCCGTCGTCGATTTAGAGGTAGGGATGAAACGTACCGCCGGGTGGTATCGCAAACACGGCTACCTCTAAATTCTGCCGTTTCAACTCGTTTATATATATCGTAGTACATTTCTTGTTGTGAGGTTTGCATGCAACATCCAGTCCCGGCGGTTCCACAGGTCTCACCGGCACGCCTGCACTCGATACGGCTCGTCCGTGTAGAGGAGCCAGGCACGCCGGGGACTCTCGTAAAGGAGAAAGGTATCCGAGATCGCGGTGAATGGCCCGACGGTGACATTGCCATACAAACCACAGCATCAATGAGCACCCTGGAGACTCTACGCCCCTTGCCCGACTACAAAACACCACTCATCCCCAAAACACACATCGAGACACCTGTAACTTTCGATATCAGCAAGCAAACTACCGCCCGCCTGATGCGTCTCAGTGGTATGATCCCGGTAGTGCGCGTCAACCAGTTTGACCACACCCATCAGGCCGACCGCCAGGATCGGCCCTACCATACACGATCCCGCGGACTCGCTGGCGCGGCAAGCGGTAGCGGGAGAGATGCGGAGCCGGGGGCGTATAGAGCAGAGCCACCTCTTGCGACTGGCCTGGGAGGCGGCGATCTGGGGCTTGCGGGCGAGTTGGTCGGTCCGGGGGATGATGACATTCCACCCCCACCTGATGGTGAAGCGGGATGGTGGCCGCGTGGTATCCGGCAGACCGGCCCGTTGCCGGTGGTCAATCTCTATGGCGACAGACCGTTCGGGCAGATGCTGCCTCCGGGAATGGCCGACCGTGTCGCGGCTGAAGCTGCTCCCGCTAAAGGGCCGACATGGAAAGCGTTTCTCGCTAAGCCGGCTGTCAAGATCATACTTGGCCTGCTGGTAGGTATTGGCCTGTTGTTCCTGGTCTCGAAATTCGTCGATATCCCCGCGACCGTCGTCATTATGAAGCAGAATCTGACCACGCCGCGCGGTATCACCTGCGCCCTGCTATCGGGCGTGGCTTTCCTGATGGCATTCTCCATACGCGGCGTGCGCTGGAAGCTCTTCTTGAACCCCATCGGCAAGGTCAGCACCTTCAAGGCCATCCAGCTCTTTCTGGTAGGCATCTTCCTCAACTTCCTGCTGCCCATACGCGGCGGCGAGGTGGCGAAAAGCCTGATGCTCAAACGGGTCGCCAACATTCCCATCAGCCAGTCGCTACCAACGGTGGCGATGGATAAGGCGCTGGATCTCATGCCCGCCCCCTTCATCATGGCTATCGTGCCGCTGCTGGGCATCCAGATGGACATCAAGCTCTGGGTCGTGCTCGCCATCGTCGGCGGCCTGCTCGTCTGCCTGATCTTCTTCGTGCTTCTCGCCGCCTGGAAACGCGATATCGCCATCACACTGCTGCAAAAATTGACAGGCCTGCTGCCGGGCGGCGTCGGTAACAAGATCGAGGGCTTCGCCACCGGCTTCGTCGACTCGTTGCTCATGGGTGCCAGCCAGCCGAGAATCTTTATTCCCGCCATGTTGCTCACCTGCGTCGCCGTTACCTTCGACGGCCTCTTCGCCATGCTCGCTTTCTGGACGATTGGCTACCCCATCCCCTTCGGCACCGCCATCTTCGGCTACACCGTCTACAACATGTTCTACATCCTGCCCACGCCGCCAGGCCAGGTTGGCAGCAACGAAGCGGTTGGCCTGCTCGTCTTCGCGGGCCTGCTCCACCTGCCCGCCGACAAAGTGACGGCCATGTTCGTCTTCTCCCACCCCTGGGCTGCAGTCCTCATGTGCGTCACCGGCATGGCCTGCCTCAGCGCCCTCGGCCTCACCCTCTCCACCGCCATGAAAGTCCAAACCGGCGGAGCAGACACAGATGAGCCAGAGGGAAAGGCCCAGATGAGCATGCAGGTTCAAAGTAAGGGTATATGAACATTGCCAGAGAGATCGGTAACCATCCCCGCGCTGGGCGGGGATGGTTACCGATCTCTCTGGCAATGTTCGTGCATCATAGTTTCTCCACGACCCGCGTCCGCCCCATACCCATGGCAGTTTTATAGCCCACGCCGGTATAGAAGGCCAGTTGTGCCAGCAGGAGCAGTTGCTGGCGCACGGTGAGGGGAGCTTCCGACGTGGTTGGCTCATCGGGGCCGCGCAGCAGGTACTTGCAGGTACCCAGAAAGCCGCTTTGAGGATGGTTGGTAAATTTCAGTTGATGCGTCCTGAGGTGGTAGTCGACAATGATGATGCCCTCATCCCGGCAATACTGCTCGACGCGCTCCATCTGCACCAGACCTGCTAATTCGGGGGGGGCCAGCTCTTGCCAGCGCCGCGCCAGCCCCGTAAAAACATATTCCGGCAGCGGCAGGCGGGCGTGGTGACCGCCATAGGCCTTATTGTTCTGACTGCCACGACTGAACGTCGTCAGCGAATCAAACTCCAGGATCAGGGGTTCCGCTTTGCCCGGGCGCGCGTTTTTCGCCTGCTCCACCAGTTGCGCAAAGGAGGTAAAGCCCGTCCAGCCCGCACCATCGTCTTCCCCGCCAACGACCTCTTCCAGCAGAAACAGATGCTTACCAATGCGCATAAAGGGAGGTTGTTCCGTCTTTTGCTGCTGCTGAAAGTTCGTTAGCGCCTCGTGAAAGAGCGGGAAGAGCTCACCAAGCAGCAGCGTAATGCGAATGGTATAGGTTTGCTCCGGGCTAACGGGCAGGTGGATATTCTCGCGCTCCGCCTCGCGCACCCGGGCCGCCGACAGGGGGAACTGGAGGCTCGAACAGGTGAACAGCCGCCGCTTATTGCCGTCATGCAGCCAATGTGCCACCTCCGGCGCGGTAGCCTCCAACCAGCGCAGCCAGGCCGCGTGAATCAGCTCGCCCGAAAAGGGCATCACCGTCCCCTCCTCAAGCGGGCGCACTTTCAACAAAAACGCGTACAACTTCGCCGGTGCCGTCCCCGGAAAAAGCCTGTCCATACATCAACCTGCCTTTCTTTTTCGCCAACGATTATACCTCAAATCTCATGTATTGGGAAGTGTTTTGAACAGATTTATCTATAATGCTCCCATTTCTATTAAGGCATCAGGCTTACAGACAGGCGATGAGGTCGTTTTGCGCCTGGAAGTTGGAGAAGTACGGGTTTTATACCGAAGCAGGCGATCAAGCGGGCACAGGAACTGGTACGACGCTATATTCCACAGGGTCGCTCTCCGTCCGAAGAGTTAATTGCCGAGCGGCGGACGGAGCATTGGAGATGAGTAAAGTTGTTCTAGATGCTTCCGGTGAGACTAGACCTGGCCGGTTCTGGCGTAATTCACCAGTTTGATGAAAACAAGGTAGTTCGGGATGCGCGATACTGCGACTTTCGCCCAGTTGCGGTTCGTGCCTTGCTTGCGTACTAACAGATAGCCTCGATTGAGCAGCAAGTTTTGCTGCTGGCCCCAGGGTACCACTTCGTTTCCATTGCTTAACCCCTGCAAACTGACGCTCAGTGGGCCAAAGGGAATGAGATTGTCGGCGTTGTAGGCTGCGATGGCCTGCGGCAGATGGACCTGTGCCACTGATTGCTGGATGCTTTGTCCTAATGTCCCCACATTTTTCAAGGTGGAGTTCAGTTTAAAAACCGCGCCGTCGGTACGCTCTATCGTATAACGATGCGACATTGTGCCATAGCGACTCTTCGAGATGCGCTGCCAGATGAAGCGCACCTGGCGCTCTCATCCCCACACCGCTACATTCCCTTTCAAACAGGTCGATAGGCTGTGGCTGAAGCACGCGCAAGGGCGCCAGGACAAAATTCAGCACAATTACTGATTTACGCCGCTGGCAAACGCACAGTCGGGCAGAAAGAGAAGCCGGGCAGGAGAAGAGCAGAGGTTTTACGGCAACGGGGTACCTCCCGACGAGAACGCAGAACGCCTGATAGGGGACGGCGCAAAGGGAAGTTAGCTATAAATAGCTAGAACACACAGCAGTTACAGGCAAGGAAGCGTATACGGGCGGCAAATATGGCATGCACAGGCAAGTTACTCTACTATCCGCCAGTGTAGCAATTGTTGCACTGTTGCTATTCCATATGCTATACTCCACATGGTACAATATTTAGCAGAGACAACAGATGGGATAAAGGAACAGCAATGAGTAAACGAACACCTCCACCCTCTGCCTGGGAGTCTCTTGCGCTGGTGGGTCAACTGGGCTTTACCATAGCCATACCCATTGCTGTGCTGGCTATTCTAGGACACTTCCTGGATGGCGTCGCGCATACAGGATATTTGTTTTTATTACTCGGGCTGCTGCTTGGCCTGATTACGGGAATCTATGGAGCGTACCGTTTATTATCGCGCTCACTCTATAACAAATAGAGAATAACAATAGACGGGAACCATTGTAGAACGAATCTGACCCGGCAGGGCTCGGTGAATTTGGAGGAGGATGCCGAGTGCTCTGGAAACTACCGACCGTAAGACTCGCACCCGATACGATTTTTAATATTCCTTTGCCAGGTGGTGCAGCATTTCCCTTTACCAATACCCTGTTCTGCACCTGGATATCAATCGTTGTATTGTTTCTGATGTTCTTTTTCGCGCGCCAGGGGAAGTTGATCCCTTCCGGCTGGCAGAACATCATGGAGTGGATGATCGAGGCCCTGCTCGGGCTGGTCGAAGGGGTGGTGGGAAAGGAACGGGCCAGGAAATTCTTTCCACTGGTTGCCACCTTCTTCCTGTTCATCCTCATTTCCAACCTGCTCGACGTGTTTCCCGGCGTCGATACCGTTGGCTCGATCGATGGCACAGCAATCGCGCAGATCAATGCAGCCGGGCATACGCACTACGCGCCGCTGGCGGGCTTTCTGCTCTTTGGCCCCATCTCGAACGCGGTCATTCCCTGGATTCGCCCGGCGACGACCGATCTGAATCTCAACTTCGCCATGGCGCTCATCGCAGTGATTACCGCCCAGGTCTTCGGCTTCGCTACCCTGGGCTTCGGCGAGCACGTCAGCAAGTACCTGAACTTCAAGGCGCTGTTCTCGCTCAGCCTGACCGGCTTCATCGAATTCTTCGTCGGCCTGCTGGAGATCATCAGTGAAATTGCCCGCGTCATCTCGCTGGCTTTCCGTCTTTTCGGCAACATCTTCGCTGGCAGCGTGGTGCTGGCGGTCTTCGCCTTCATCCTGCCATTTCTGGCCGATATCATCTTCATCCCGTTTGAAATCTTCGTGGCCGTAGTGCAAGCCTTTGTCTTTGCACTTCTCACGCTGACCTACCTGCAACTGGCTACCAGTAGCCATGCCGAGCCGGAAAGCGAACGCGAGGCCCGCCAGGAGTTTGCACGGGAGGAAAGAGAGAGAGAAACCGCACCGGCACATTAACAACCCCACGTCTCGTTCGATTTCACGCAGTAGAGTGCTACTCGCAGGTGCCTCGTCGCGCCGCGATTGCATAAATTGAAACACCAATCACAGATACGCAAGGCTATGCTTGCACAGTCGCAACGCATCCCCTTGCAGCACTTAAGGAGGATTTACTATCATGCTTGCATCACTCGTTTTAGCTCTGGTTCCCGCTGCTGCCGCACCATCTCAGTTCACACCGCTTGCGGTAGCATTAGCCATCGGTCTGGGCGCTATCGGCCCCGGCATCGGTATCGGTCTGGCAGCCGGGCAGGCTTACAACGCGATCGGGCGCAATCCCGAAGCCGAACCATTGATCCGCACAAACCTGATTCTTGGTCTGGCATTCGCCGAAGCTATTGCTATCTATGCTTTGCTGGTCGCCTTCCTCGTTCTGTTCGTCGCTTAAGTAGCAAACGGTACTACCGCGCGCCACTGCAGGGAGATGAAGTGTGGTGGGGTTCCTCTGCCCGCTCTCTATTTCAAGAACCGGGAAGAGAAAGGGAAACAGGAGACGCTTCATCTCCGTGCTACATATTAAAGGCGGGTTGTAGTATCTTCTGAGGAAAGGAGGGCAGATGTATGTACGCAGCCATGCATGTCTTTGTCCTGGCTGATATCTTCAGCGGGCTTGGCATCAACGCGCTGGCCTTTCTCTCGCAGTTGGTCAGTTTCGGCATTGTCTTCTTCCTGCTCTGGAAGTGGGGCTTCCCCATGATTATGCGGACGATGGACAGACGGCAGGCAGTCATTCGCGAAGGGATCGAGAACGCGCAGAAAGCGAAAACCGACCTGGAAGAGGCCACCGCACGGGCCGAAGCAGAGATTGCGGAGGCTCGCCGCCAGGCACAGGACATCATTACACAGGCGCAGAAAGCAGGAGAGCGCGAGGCAAGGCGCATCGAGGAAGAGGCGCATGCACGCGCCGCGCAGATCGAGCAGCAGGAAATTGCACGTATCCGGCAGGAAGCAGCACGCGCGCGTGCTGAGATCAGCCGCCTGGTCGTAAATCTTTCGATTGATGCCGCCGGGAAAGTTATTGGGAGATCGGTAGACAATCGCGACAACCGCCGCCTGGTGGAAGAGTTCGTGACTGCGACCGAGGCAAAGGAGCAGTAATGCCTAAAGGAGCGATAGCCAGACGTTACGCGGCGGCCATTTTTGATATCGCGCAAAAGCAAGGAACAATTGATCGCACCCTCTCCGATGTCGAGGGCATCGCCCAGGTCTACAGCGATCGCAAACTGTCGTTTCTGCTGCGCGAACCAAAGATCCCCGCGCAGCGCAAAGAGACAGCTGTACGCCAGGCCCTGGCGTCTCAAGTGCTGCCGACGTCGCTCAACCTTGCCCTGCTGGTCATCCAGCGCGAGCTGGTCGAAGTTATGCCCAACATTGCCAGCGAACTGAAGCAGATGGTCATGGACTACAAGAACGAGGCTGTCGCGCAGGTAACCACGGCCACAAGAATGGATGACGCCGAGCAAAAGTTGATCAAACAGGCACTTGAGGACAGGACCCACAAGACCATTATCATGGAAACTCGGGTCGATCCGAGCATTCTCGGTGGAGTGATTGCTCGCGTAGGAGACCAGCTCATCGACGGCAGCGTTCGTACCCGTCTCTCATTACTGCAACACCAGTTACTGAATGATGTGGCCGCTGTCAGCGCCAGTGCTTCCGACTGGGCTGGCACTGAGAGCGCTGATACGATGAAGCAGCCGGAAACTCCCACGCAAACGCCCCCCGAAGAAACGGTTGAGTCAACGCAAAGACAGTAGTGTATTTCCCTTCCATCCTATCTTCTCTAGAAGAGGATGGGATGCGAAGCGGACCAATTCCCGTAAACCCTTTAACTTACATACACTCCGCTCATAGAACTAGAGGAGGAAAAGGATGGCATCATGGGCTGATGAAATCAGTGCCATCATTGAGAAAAATATCACTGGCTTCAACGCGGCTGAAACCACAACGGCCAACGTTGGCACTGTTATCGCGGTGCAGGATGGTATCGCCCGTGTCTACGGCCTGCAAGATGTGAAGTATCTTGAACTGGTAGAATTTCCCCGCACCGGACTGATAGGCATGGCCTTCAACCTTGAGGAAGAAACGGTCAGCGTGCCTATCCTGGGTGACTATACAGAAATCCGTGAAGACGACGAAGTGCGCACCACCGGGCGCATTGCCTCGGTACCCGTGGGTGATGCCCTGATCGGGCGCGTGGTGAACCCGCTCGGTCAGCCAATCGACGATATGGGACCTATCGCAACCGATAAGTACCGCCCGGTCGAGCGCGTGGCCCCCGGCGTGATTACGCGCCACCCGGTCGACACGCCCGTGCAGACCGGTATCAAAGCTATCGACAGCATGATCCCGATTGGACGCGGCCAGCGCGAACTGATCATCGGCGACCGCCAGACCGGTAAGACGGCCATTGCCCTGGACACAATCATCAACCAGAAGGGCAAGGACCTGCTCTGTATCTACGTCGCCATCGGCCAGAAGAACTCGTCGATTGCGCGCACACACGAAATCCTGCGCCAGCACGGCGCGATGGATCACACCATCATCGTGGCCGCCAATGCTTCCGAACCTGCCCCATTGAAGTACCTTGCTCCTTACGCCGGTTGTGCGATGGGCGAGGAGTTCATGGAGTCCGGTCGTGACGCGCTCATCATCTACGACGACCTGACCAAGCATGCCGAGGCATACCGCAACATGTCGCTGATCATTCGCCGCCCGCCGGGCCGCGAAGCCTTCCCCGGCGACGTCTTCTACCTGCACTCGCGCCTGCTAGAACGCGCCGCCCGTCTGAGCAAAGAGTACGGCGGCGGCTCGCTCACCGCGCTGCCCATTGTAGAGACGAAGGCCAACGACATTTCGGCCTACATCCCGACCAACGTCATTTCGATCACCGACGGCCAGATCTTCCTGGAAACTGACCTGTTCAACGCCGGCATTCGCCCGGCCATCAACGTCGGCCTCTCGGTCTCGCGTGTGGGTGGTAACGCGCAGACGCGCGCTATGCGCCAGGTAGCCGGTACGCTGCGCCTCGACCTCGCGCAGTTCCGCGAACTCGCCGCTTTCGCGCAGTTCGCCTCCGACCTGGACAAAGCGACCCGCGCCCGCATCGATCGCGGCCAGCGCCTGACCGAAGTGCTCAAGCAACCGCAGTACCAGCCGGTGCCGGTAGAGAACCAGGTCATGATTATCTACGCCGGTACCAACGGCTACCTCGATGACGTGCCGATACCGGTCGTCTCGCAGTGGGAGCAGGCCTTCTATCGCTATATGGAGGCGAACCATCCGGAGATTGGTCAGGAGATCGTCGAGAAGTCGGTCAAGGGCAAAGAAAAGATGTCCGATGACCTGCTCCAGCGACTCAACAAGGCGATCGAGGAGTTCAAGCAGACGGCTGCGCCGCGCTAAACCAGGAGGCAAAGCCATGCCATCAACCAGAGAAATCCGGCGGCGCATACGCTCGGTCAAGAATACGGCGCAGATCACAAAAGCCCTGCAACTGGTGGCAAGCAGCAAAATGCGGCGGGCGCAGGAGCGCGTGGAGCAGTCACGCCCCTACGCCGAGCAACTGCGCGCGCTGGTCTCGCGCCTTGCCAGGGTTACCGGAGCCGACGTAGGCAATGAAATTGCCCTCTTAAGGCAGCGCCCTGTGCGCACCATCGGCATCCTGGCTATCACGCCCGATAGCGGCTTCAGCGGCGCTTTGCCCAGCAACGTGAACCGCAAAGTCATGCTGACGGCGCACGAAGAGCAGCAACGACTGGCCGAGCAGGGCGAGCGCCCCAACATCGACTTCATCGCCGTCGGGCGCAAGGGACGCGACTACCTGATACGCACGCAGCAGCACCTGCTGGCCGAGTTCACCAACTACGGCGACAACCCGAACATTACCGACGCGACCGCCATCGCCCAGGTAGCGGTCGACGCCTTCCTGAAAGGCGAGGTCGACATCGTCTACCTGGTCTATGCGAAGTTCGTTAATACAATGACGCAGCAGCCGACAGCCGTGCAACTGCTCCCTGTACAACCCCCTGCCCAGGAGCCGGGGGCCGAGCATGAAACCCTTGAGTATATCTACGAGCCGGACGCGCAGACCATCTTTCAGGCTCTGCTCCCACGCTACGTGGATATCCAGGTCTATCAGGCGCTGCTCGAAGCCGTCGCCAGCTTCCAGTCCGCCCGTATGGTGGCGATGAAGAACGCAACCGATAACGCCAACGAACTGATTCAGGACCTGACATTGACCTATAACAAAGCGCGCCAGGCCAGCATCACGACCCAGATCCTTGAGATTGTGGCCGGTGCGAATGCATAAACAAAAGAGTATGGGGCGCCCTCGCGTCCCAGGAGGAATACATTATGGCAGCAGGCACGAAAGGAAAAATCGTGCAGGTGCTGGGGGCCGTGGTAGACGTTGAGTTTCCCCCAGACCAGATTCCAGAAATTTACAATGAAATTCTCACCCGTGCGCCGGGGGCCGACCACGACCTCGCGCTCGAAGTCGAGCAATTGCTCGGCAACAACTGGGTGCGCTGCGTGGCGATGGGACCGACCGACGGCCTGGAGCGCGGCCTGGACGCAACCGATACCGGCGAGCCAATCAAGGTACCCGTCGGTGACGAAACGCTGGGACGCATCTTCAATGTCCTCGGCCAGCCCATCGACAACAAGCCGGATATCCCCGATGCGCCGCGCCTGCCCATCCACCGGCCAGCGCCGAATCTGGAAGATCAGGCCGTCAACATCGAAGTCCTGGAAACGGGCCTGAAGGTTATCGACCTGATCGCTCCTTTCATGAGAGGCGGTAAAGTCGGCACCTTCGGCGGCGCGGGCGTGGGCAAGACGGTTATTATTCAGGAACTCATCAACAACATCGCGAAGGTGCATGGTGGCTATAGCGTCTTTGCGGGTGTGGGCGAGCGCACCCGCGAGGGTAACGACCTCTATGAAGAAATGATCAGCGCGGGCGTTATCGACCGCCTGGCGATGGTCTTCGGGCAGATGAACGAACCACCCGGCTCGCGCCTGCGTGTGGGTCTGACCGGTTTGACCATGGCGGAATACTTCCGCGACGAAGAGGGCAAGGACGTGTTGCTCTTCATCGACAACATCTTCCGCTTCACGCAGGCCGGTGCGGAAGTCTCGGCCCTGCTGGGCCGCATGCCTTCAGCCGTGGGCTACCAGCCGAACCTGGCGGAAGAGATGGGTGAACTGCAGGAACGCATCACCTCCACCAAGCGCGGCTCCATCACCTCGATGCAGGCCGTCTATGTCCCGGCTGACGACTACACCGATCCGGCACCAGCCACGACCTTCGCCCACCTCGACTCGACCATCGTGCTCGAACGCTCCATCGCCGAGCAGGGTATCTACCCCGCCGTGGACCCGCTCGCTTCCACCAGCCGTATCCTTGATCCACAGGTAGTGGGCCAGGAACACTACGACATCGCCCGCAACGTGCAGAAAGTGCTCCAGCGCTACAAGGACCTGCAAGACATCATCGCCATCCTGGGCATCGATGAACTCTCGGACGAGGACAAGCTGACGGTATCGCGCGCCCGCAAGATTCAGCGTTTCTTCTCGCAGCCGTTCACCGTGGCCGAGGCGTTCACTGGACGCAAAGGCCAGTACGTGCCGCTCAAAGAGACAATTCGCGGCTTCCGCGAGATTCTCGAAGGCAAGCTCGACCAGGTGCCTGAGACGATGTTCTACATGGCCGGTGGCATCGATGAGGTTTACCAGCGCTACGAAGCAGAGCAGAAGGCGGGGGTCTAAGCGATGGCGATACGCAATCGCAATGTCCTGAACGTCAGGATCGTTACCGCCGACCGTGAACTCTACAACGGCGAGGCCGACCTGGTAAGCGCGCCGGGCAGCGAGGGGCAGCTCGGCATCCTGCCGGAGCACGCCCCGCTGCTGACTACGCTCAAGACCGGCGAGTTGCGCATCAGGCGAGGTGAGAACGAGGAGCCGATCTTCGTCTCCAGCGGCTTTCTGGAGGTGAGCAACAACAACGTCACCATCCTGGCCGACACGGCGGAACGCGCCGAGGAGATCGACGAAGCCCGTGCTGAGGCGGCTCGCCGCCGCGCCGAGGAACTGCTGGCTCAGGCCCAATCCAACGTCGAGCGCGCTGAACTGCAAGGCGCGCTCGAACGAGCGATCACCCGCCTGCGTATCGTGGAAACCGCACAGCGCCGTGGTCGCCACCGCGTCGACGTGCAAACCCCACGCAACGAATAAGCCAGTATACCTGACAATACAGTGACAGCAAATGTAGCGGGGGACACGAATGATTCGTGTCCCCGCCAGCGCTGATAGCGTTACCTCTCGTTAGAGGCTGCCTGCGACGCTCAGGCATAGCCATAATGCAAAATCGGAGCAGCGAGTGATCAACTCACCGCCTTCTTATCCATTACGCTTCCCGTATTAGAAACTTCCGCTGCCTCCTCCGTCTCCACCTCCGACGTCTAGATTGTTCTCTTAGAACCCTCCCCGTGATACAATGGAGGCAATTGATCGAGCCTCCGTCCACACGAAAGGCTGATATTTTACCAACGGGAATTCTTAAGGAGCGTAAATACAACATGAGTACAACATCGGCGGGACGTCCACGCCCGTTTGTTTTGATTGTGATGGATGGCTGGGGCATCAACCCACGCACAGAGGGCAATGCCATTGCGCTGGCCCGCACGCCCAATATCGATAAGCTGGCGCAGCAGTGGCCGCACACGGCGGTGCGCACCTCTGGTGAGGCGGTCGGCCTGCCAGAGGGGCAGATGGGCAACTCTGAGGTGGGTCATCAGAATATCGGCGCGGGCAAGCGCGTCCTGCAAGACTACACCCGCGTCAGCGAGTCAATTCGCGACGGCAGCTTCTTCCAGAATCCCGCGCTGCTCAAGGCCATCGAGCATGTCAAGCAGAATCAGTCGCAGTTGCATATTTGCGGGCTGCTGGGCAATGGCGGCGTCCACGCGCACGAGACACATCTGGAAGCCCTGCTGCAACTGGCACACATGCACGACATCGAGCGCGTCTACATCCACTCCTTTACCGATGGACGCGACACTTCGCCCACGGGCGGCATCGAGTTCATGAAGCGGCTACAGGCTCGCGCACGGGAGATCGGCGGGGAACACGCGGCAAAGGTGGCAACCGTAACCGGGCGCTACTACGCCATGGACCGTGATAATCGCTGGGATCGCACGGGCAGCACCTACTTTGCCATGACGAAAGGCGAGGGACAGCGCGCTAACTCTGCTATCGCGGCCATTCAGCAGTCCTACGATAAGGGTGTCACCGATGAATTCATCCTGCCCACTGTTGTCATGGAGGAGGGCCATCCCACGGCGGTCGTCAAAGCGGGCGACGCCGTCATCCACTACAACTTCCGGCCCGACCGCGCCCGCCAGTTGACCAAAGCCTTCGTCATGAAGGAACTGCCGCCGCAGGCCGAGGGTAAATTTGAGCGCGGGCCGCGCATCCCCGACCTGACCTACGTGATGATGACTGAATACGAGGAAGGACTGGATGCCGGGGTGGCCTTCCGCGCCGACGAGGTCGAGATGCCGCTGGCACGAGTCATCTCCGAGCATGGCATGCGCCAGTTCCACACCGCCGAGACCGAGAAGTACGCCCACGTAACCTACTTCATCAATGGCCGCCGCGAAACGCCTTTCCCTGGCGAGGATCGTGTGCTCGTCCCTTCGCCCAAAGTACCAACCTACGATCTGCAGCCAGAGATGAGCGCGGCAGGCGTGACCGACACCGCCATCGAGCATATCTGCAGCGGCCAGTACGACCTCGTGATTATGAACTATGCCAACGCCGATATGGTCGGCCATACCGGCGTGATTCCAGCCGCCATCAAAGCTGTGGAGGCTGTCGACACGGGCGTCGGGCGCGTCGTCGAGGCAACACTGGCAATGGGCGGGGGCCTGCTCATCACAGCAGATCATGGTAACGCTGAGCAGTTGATCGAATATGACACGGGCAAGCCCTTCACGGCGCACACCACCTATCCCGTGCCGCTCTACCTCGTCGTCCCGCAGTACGCCCACGCCCGCCTGCGCACGGATGGCATCCTGGCCGACGTCTCTCCCACCATCCTGCAAATCCTGGGCATCCCACAACCAAAGGACATGACGGGGAGATCGTTGATTTTGCCGTAACGGTCACATAAATCCCATTAAACGATTGAACGCCAAAAAAGGCAGGAAGTTATCCACATATTCTAGCTGAATATGTGGATAACTTCATAGATGATTGTGGATAAATGTGAACTCGCAAGCCTCTCTGAGCGCGCGCAGAGAATCTCAGTTCCCCATTGCGCAAAAGTGGTCGCTGAGATTCTTCGCGCGCGCTCACAATGACATGATCGAGAGCGTTTTTGCTGACCTGATATGATCAGCCTATCCGTTCCAGAAGGGTGAGCGGGACGACCACTCGCGAGCCATCCTCAAGCCGGATACGAGCGGCACGGGCGTGTATACCGGAAGCAAAAACCTGCTCGTGAGAAAAAAGATATTCTATTTCGCCAATTGCTCCTTCATGTTCGCCGCTACAGATACGCACGGACGCATCAACCTCTAAGGCGGTCTCCGGCTGTACCGGCTGCCAGTCGCGCTGCACCTCTTTCAACGGTAGCGAAATCAACAGTTCGGGAAACAGACCCTGGCGTACAGAGGTCGCGCCCGCAAGTAGAGCTACCGACCCCTGATACCGGCTGAGCAGATTCACAGTGCGTGCTGGCATAGCAATGGTTCCCAGCCCCTCAGTGAACAGCAGCGTCAAAGGTGGGAGATGGGCCTGCGCCAGCTCCATATCTTCGCTGTTGAGCAAACTGATAAGATCGGTCTGCAAAAATCCTTCCAGGTCGCGCAGGGAAATACTGCTGGCAACGATACCGACGATCCCCGAACTCAGCGCCTGGCGCAGCATGGTAAAATTCAATGGTCCCGGTACCACCAGAATCGCCCCCGGAGGAATGACTGCTGTGGCAACTGCATGGGAGCGCCACATCGTCAAAACGCCTGCCACCTGATTGCCAGCGCCAAGTGTACCCTCCACCGCCGCCACTCGACTCTCAATCACTACTCCTCCACGCCCGGTAATATCGACAACGCGCCCAACTAGCCCGGCAGGAACTGTATCTCCCGCCAGCCCATTTCCATTTCCGGCGTACCCATAGTCACGGTTCCCTCCTCCGGCTCCAGCGGGCATACTCACCGAGGGCAAAACCAGGCGAGGAGTTGTATCCAGCGCCTCAACCTTTTCCGTCTTATACAGGCGAATCACAGGCTGATCGGACTGCACTTCCTGGCCCGGATAGACCAGCGGCGTCCCCCGTGTTTTATAACCACCGGGCCAGCGTTCGCGCCGGACAACGATCTGCGGTATTACCGACCAACCGAGCAAATAGGTCATGGCAGGCGCACCCCCTCATTCTCAACCACCCAGTACCTGCATCCATTGTAGCAAACGTGCCTGGCGCTCTCTCCTCTCTTCTGGCAGGACTAACGGTCTGCCGCGAGCGTCGATAATCAGGCCGATGAGTCCACCGTCGATCTCTTCGGCGGCACGCGCCCGCTCGCCGGGGCCAAGCCCGACATCAACCGTCGGCGCGGGATAGAGTGTCAGCAATGCCTGCTCATTGAGGCGCAGAGGAATGACCTCAATCGAGCCACTCATCACGTCAACACTGAGTTGCCGCCCATTGTGATATTCAATACCGACGCGCAGCGCCACCTGCCCGCTGGGGAGATTGCCGAAAGGGATGACACAGGTGCCGAGGCGATGGGTCACGGCATCATTCTCATTGACCTGTACGGCGGCCACCGGCGCGACTGTCGCCACAGCCCCCAGTTGTGAGACGAGCATGGTGCGATCCAGCACGAGCGAGGTCACGCCTTTGGGCTGGAGGGAGTCGAGCAGTATGAGCGCGGCCTGTCCATTTCTGGCAGTGTGAGCGAAGATGCCACCTGTCGCCAGAATCAAATCGGTATCCGGCCAGGCGAATTTGTGCCGCCTGCCCTCTTCAAGGGCAACGCTAATCGCCTCACGTGCGAAAGCCTGGGCAATTTGCAATTCGCGCATCTGCGCGGGCGTCACATGGGGATGCAGCATGCAGTTCAGCACGTACTCGCGCAGTTCCTCCTCCGTGATATCGAAGGGCAGCCAGCGGGCAATGCGTTGGAAGCCAACCTGCTGCAAGATTTCTCCCACGTTTGGTCCCACACCAACGCCCGAATGCACCACCGGCATGAATTCGCCCTGCTCGCCCGCGAACATCACCGTCGTCGTTGCACCACCTACATCGACCGCTGTGACGTTCATGGCATAATGCTGCGCCAGGAAGCGTACCAGGCTGCTCAACGATGTAGCGGTGGCAACGGGCGTGGAAGAGAACCAGGATTGCAGGGTATTATAGCCCGGAATGCGCTGGATCACCTCGGCATTATACAGATTGTTGATAGCAGTGCTCGTAGAGCCAAGCTGCGCCTGTGAGATCAAGGGTTCCACCCGTATAACCTCAGCGGCATTGCCGAGCATGTGCCGCACCGCCTCCACATATTGTGGCGCACCGGCATACACAACGGAAATGCGTTTTCCCGCCTGCGGCACGCCCTTTTCCGCACGCTCCTTCGTCATGTTGAGCAGGAGCTGGCAAGCCTCCTGCAAAGGATGAGGACCGGCAGGACCATCGGCCAGCCCGACAATCAGAGCGGCCTGCGGCTGTATCTCACGAATGCGCTCAAGCTGGCGCTCCCACTCCAGAGCGGTACGCTCAGGTGTCCACGGACTCGCATTCGCTGCCTGCGGGGCGGCTGTATTGCCGCTGGAGGCCGAAGGCTGAGAGTGTGCCGCGTATGAGGGGGCCGCTAAGGGATGCGTCTCCGCGTACAAACCGGAGACAGCCTGATCCGCCAGTTCTTCCAGAGCCGGGCTAACGGCGCCGAGCACCATCAGACGAATCGGGCCTCCGGCGCTGATGGTGGTAATGAAAATATCCACACCATCGCCATCTGCCTCTTCGGGCGTGATGATATGGCCCTGAGAGATAAAACGCCGCCCGGTAACGAATTCTATGTTCTCGATCGCCTGCACAATGCCCTTTGTAATATCCCCCTGCGGTGGCGCTGCCGTGGTTGGCGCTTCACCACGAGCCATCAGGCGAAATTGCCCCTCTACCAGGCCGAATAGTGAAACCTTTGTAAAGACGGTTCCGCAATCAGCAACCAGAATGGAATTGATGACCGTCGGTTTCTGGCTGCTGGCTGGCTTCGGTCCTCCTTCCACATGAGATAATGTTTGCATCTCCGGTATCCCTCTACTCTCTGCGACAAGCAGTTACGTTATCTGAGTCCTCTATATTAAAAACGGAACCATTCGCGAATGGTATCGAGAAACCCTCGCCTGGCAGCTTTCGCAGGTTTTGGCTGCTCCACCTGTGGTGGCAGTCCCTGTGGTCCACTCTGTACAGGGTATCCAGGTGGCACCGGCATCCCCTGATTGGGAAGCGGCTGCGATACGCCTGGCTGGTTGCCCATCGGATATCCCGGATAGCCACCCTGATAGCCCTGCGCCTGTGTTTCCAGTACGCCAGGTACTGTGCTTTGCAGCGGTGGCAGTCCCTGTGGACCCTGCTGCGGCATTTGTGGTTGAGCGGGCAACTGGGGAGCATTCGAGGCAACGCCAAGCATAGAAGCAAAGACGTCAGCGGCAGCATTGCTGGCCGCCTGCGGATTCATCCCCCCTCGAGGGCGACCCGGTACGCGCACATTCTCTACACGCGGCGGTATCCCGTTTGAGGAGCGCGACTGATCAGCCTGAGCATCGGCAGAACGCAGCCAATCAGGCAGGGCATCCATATCAATAAAGGAGGCTGCAACCAGATTGCCGGTTGGCGCATTCGGCGCCGGTGGCTGCGACGGCCGCGCGGGCGGTGTGTGACCGGCAGAAGGAAACGAGGGTCCATTCATATTCATTGTCGGCGGATTCGTCGACTGCGAGCCCTGAGGTCCCTGTCTACTCTGCCCACTCTCACGCAGCCAGGATGGCAAAGCGTTCATATCGAGCAGTGAAGCGGCGGACAACTCCTGACCAGTGTTGGACAATCCGGGCTGACCGGACATCCAGGATGGCAGCGATTGCGCGTCGACCAGATCCCGCGCCGACAGTCCCTGCGCTGGAAACACCGATTGAGGCGCCTGCGTCGGCACGGGTTGCCCTGGTAGCTGCCCCTGAAATGGCTGTGCCGGGGGCATCTGCTGTCCCTGCGGTGCATTGGTCAACGCAGGAGAAACAGGCATAGCAGCGGGTGGGATGTGCGGCGCCTGCACAGTCTGTGACGCTCGTGATTGCCCTGGTACTCGCGGCTGTGACGGTCGCTGTGTGTCTGGCCCGGCCTGTGATTCTCTCAACCATGACGGGAGGGCGTCAGGCTGTACCAGACTCGCCGCCGCCAGTCCTTGCCGGTCGCCAGATTGCTCTCGCATCCACGATGGCAGGGCCTGCTCGTCGATCAATGAACTCGCCGACATGCTCCCACCGGGGAAAACAGAGCTATCGGTATCAGGAGCTGGCATTGAGGATGGACGCAGCACCGCATGCGGACCGGTGAGGCCGCTATCGGACTGCCCCGGTTGCCCTGGCTTCATCCAGCCGGGCAGCGCACCCTCCTCTACCAGATCGGAGGCAGAAAAATTGGTATTGCCACCGGTTGTATATGTTGGCTGCGTTCCCGCGCGCAGCGATTGCAGCCATGCCGGTAACTCCGGCTGGTCATAGCTTGCCTTCCCCGCATTTGCCCCATATTCGTTTCTATTCACGACGGGCATACCACAATACTGGCAGTTCGATTGTCCCGAGGGTACGATATTCCCACAGCGACTACAGGTAATCACGTTCGCTCCTCCCTTTCGCCAGGCCGTAACACATCTTTATGACCTTTGCAGTGTATCACGCTTTTCCCCGCTTCGCAACGCTCCAAAAGACAAGGGAACACACGCTGATATGATACAATACGCACAAAATCAATTTGCCAAAAGTACTATTCACACAGGAGATACCCATGAACGAGAAGCCTTTGAGTAAGTATCCTCTCTTACGCCTGACTCTTCCGCTTCCTCCCAGCATCAACGAGCAGTACGCGACCGTTGATGGACGCCGTGTCAGTTCTCAGGTTGCTCGCCAGTTCAAACAACAGGCGAAGGCGCAGTTGCGCTCGCTTGAACGACAGGGCATGCTCACCGAAGAACTGCGCAATCAGTTGCGCCAGGGTTATCTCGCTCTCTTCCTCGATTTCTACTTCCCCACTCCCCTGAAACGAGACCTTGACGGAGGACTTAAAATTACGCAAGACGCCCTCTGCGAAGGTCTCGGTCTCAACGATAACCGGGTTGTCGATATTCACCTTACCAAACATATCGACCCCCTACACCCCCACCTTTACGTCGAGCTGGAAGCCCTCCCTGACTGGCAGTTCGACAGGGAATATATCGTCCTGTAGGGGCGAGACCTTGTTTCTCTTCTAAGCCTTCTTTAGAATAGGTTTCAATCCCAAACGGGAAACCAACTCTATTGAGCCTTCTTTCAATAGAACTGGCAAAGGAAGCCTTCTGTAACAAATTGCCCACAATTTCTCACGAGGTACTGGTTGAAGCATGATGAAAAAGCTTGTTAGAACGGGACTCGGTCTGCTCTTTAGCAGCAGTATTGCCCTCATTGCCTACCGGCGGCGCTCGTTGAGCCGCAGTGGAGTCATCGGGGCGATCATTACCGGCACGACCACCACCGGTATAGGTGGTTGGGACTGGGGCCTGACACTCTTTTTTTTCTTCGTCTCCTCCAGCCTGCTTTCGCATTTCCGCGAACAGGAAAAAGAGCAGACAGCCGCCGACAAATTTAGCAAAGGGTCACAGCGCGACATTGGGCAGGTGGCCGCCAACGGCGGTATCGCGACCGTGCTCGCCTTCGGCTACGGGCTGGTGTCTTCCCCTGCGTTGTGCCAGCTTTTGGAGGCGGGCTACGTCGGCTCGCTTGCCACGGCGAACGCCGACACCTGGGCCACCGAACTGGGCGTACTCAGTGCGCAGCCCCCACGTCTCATCACGACAGGTCAGCGCGTCGCTCCCGGCACATCCGGCGGCATTACGCTATTCGGCACAACCGCGGCAGCGCTGGGAGCAGGTGCGCTCGGCCTCTTCTCCTGGCTGCTGCACCACGATCGCAAGAGACAAATGTCCCTTCCCCTGCTCGCGCTGCTGAGTGGCCTGGCAGGCAGCCTCTGCGATAGCCTGCTAGGAGCAACCGTCCAAACCATCTATCTCTGTCCAACCTGTCACAAAGAGACCGAGCGGCGCGTCCATAACTGCGGCACGCCTACCACACTTCTGCGTGGCCTCCCCTGGCTCAATAACGATGGCGTCAACTTCTTCGCCACCCTCTCCGGTGCGCTTATCGCTATGATGATTGAAACGTTTTTCTCGCACCAGCGTGATTCCGGGTAAAGGGGGTATCTACACAAGCAAAACCGAATCGATCAGCCCGGCAAAACCAGCCATACAGGCCGATAAAGCGGCACCTACGGAATGGGAGGTAGAATCTGTCTGCAACGTCCCATCCCTATTTTACCATACTCGTAAGGGCCAATTTCTGCCCTGTCGCACTCGTTGCAGCAGACGGAAACGTCTTTTGTTATAATTCAGATGCAGAGAAACTTTGCTCGCTCTACGAGGGAAAATATGTCTTTACACCGCATCATTTCAAAGCAGTGGCATCCCTTGCGGGCTGCCTGGGCGGGGCTGCTGGCAACGATAGCATATAGCATCGCTATGGAGGGTGATATGTCGCTGACGGGCAATCGTTTCAGCGATGTGCGTTTCATCCAGGGATTGTTTGGCCGCAAAGCAACGCGGAGGAGGCAATTCTTCGTGCTGGCCTGGATGCTCCATCTTTTGAATGGGGTGGCCCTTGCCGAACTCTATGCCGCGTTTGTCAAACGCTTCCTGCCCGGCCCGAACTGGCTCAAAGGCTCGCTCTTCGCTGAGCTGTTCATCAGCGCAGCCTGGACCTTAACACCGCTGGCAGATAAATACCACCCGCTCATCAAAGATGGGGAGTTACCCAGGCTCGCTACGCGTCTCTCATTCCTGCAAAACCTCGCCCGCCACTTCGTCTTCGGCCTGGCCCTGGGCTTGCTTTATCGTGACAAAACAAAGGGGGTGTCGTAGGCGCTCAATTTCATTATCGAGCGCCTGCGGATGGTAACTACACCCAGTTACTGACCAGGTTGCCGATGAAGGGCAGGCGGTAATTGGGTTGGAACCAGGCCATGAGCATAAGCCAGAGCCACAAACCGATCGTCACCCACCAGAGAATGGAGAGGAGCAGACCCAGACCGGGGTTAGTAATCAGACTGATCAGTGGAATCCAGCTCAAGTAGAGCCTGAGCAGGGAAACGGCGAGCATTACCAGCGAAAGCGCGCCGAAGGTGATCATCGATTGGAGCGCATGCCAGCGCACCGAACGATTCTTTTCAAGGAAAAACAGGATAAGACCCGAAACCCAGCCAAATGCATACGCCAGAACCCTTTCCAGGCGCTCATTAAGTCCAAGTGTCGTCATCCTATTCATCATAATACGCCTCACTTCTATGGACTTTGATTCTCCGCTGCATCGTCCGGCCCCATGCCGCGCGCTTTTTCACGGAGAGCCAATGTCACCAGTTTCATAGCTACCATCTATACGTAGATCGCTGAAACTGGTTGCACATTTCTCAAGAGCATAGTTAGAGCAAGATAGCACATCCAGCATACACACGCATAAAAGTTCCTCTTTTTACTGGGTACGGGTCGGTCTGATCATCGCGGTGATCGTCTACAGAAGGCCATAAGACTTGACAGGCGGGGCAAAGCCTGTTATCATAGTCTGGCCTTCCCATCAGGGATTGAAACATATCCTCGTGCTTTTTTAGCCTTCCCATCAGGGATTGAAAGAGGAAAGAAAAACCCGTTCCGCTCCGTGTCAATGTAGCAATTGATCGGAAAGACTCTCAAGCTTGAAAGTACCTGGTATCCCAGACCGGGTTGAAAGAAAAAGGAACTGTCATGATGGCCTCCACCAACGCCATCGACGTATCCGCCGCGAAAGAATGGGAGAGTCTCACGAGAGAGCGGGAAAGGAGAACAGGAAAAAATCATGTTTGCAGTAATTAAAAGTGGTGGAAGACAATACAAGGTCTCCGTTGGAGAGCGATTGGAGGTCAATCGGCTCCCGGTCGAGCCTGGAGAGCAGGTCACCTTTGCCGAGGTTCTGCTCATTGGAGATGCCAATACCACAATGATAGGTACTCCTCTGCTTGAGAACGCCTTCGTGCTGGCAACAGCAGACGCGCAGGCTCGTGGCAAAAAAGTAATCGTCTTCAAGTACAAACCCAAGAAACGCTATCGCCATCGCCGTGGTCACCGCCAGGAAATTACCGTGCTGACCATCGATGACATCGTCGCAAACGGCAAGAGCCTGATTACCGGAGAGGCCCCAAAGGCGAAACAGGCCCCAACCGAAGAAGATCTTATAGCAGAGCCGGTTGAAGAAAGCGCAGAGGCCGTGGAGACAACAGAAAGCGAAACGCAGGAACCGGAGGTCGAACCGGATCAGGCTCCACGCATTCGCCGCCGCCGCACTACCAGAAACGAGGAAGAGGCTTAATCATGGCACATAAAAAAGGTATGGGTAGCTCTCGCAACGGTCGAGACAGCAACCCGAAGATGCTCGGCGTGAAACGCTATGATGGGCAGCTTGTCACGGCTGGCAGCATTATCGTGCGCCAGCGCGGTACGAAGATTCACCCCGGCGATCACGTCGGAGTGGGCCGCGACCACACGCTGTTCGCGCTGATCGATGGTTATGTAAAGTTCGGGCACGAGTCGCGCACGCGCCGCAAGGTCAGCGTCTACCCGGAGTTTCTCGGTCGCCCCTCGTTGATCAACGAGGTTTCGGTAGAACCCGCTCCCACTCCCATCCCAACCAACGACTAAATTCATTCCATCTGACATCCATGCAAAATTCATCCCTATACCGCCCGGCGGTATAGGGATGAATTTTGCATGGATGTTTCCTGCCCCTGTGTAGGAACAGGGTAATGTTCACCTGGCGCGCATCGCGGCCATACGAAACGGTGCAGCCGAGAATCAGGGTGTCGTTAACCGGGCAGGTGACGGGCCGCACAACGTTCGTACTATTGATCGAGACACCGATGGTCACGCCATTGTTATCTATCTTGAGCGTGACGGGGTCAGGCTGGTTCAGGCGCCTCCGGCAGTTGAGACCATTGGCTTCATACGTAGTCACGAAGCGCTGCGCAAGGAGACATATTGGACATGCTTCCCTGCTTGCCAAATAGCTGGGAATGTGGTTATACTGGCAGAGAAGATTTTTTCACTCACAGTACGTCTGGAGAGTCCTCCAGCGTTTTTATACAGCTATTGAAGCGCCCGCAGAGAGCGATTCAGAGGAAAGGATGGGTTTATGCGAGCAATTCTCAGCGTGGCAAACCGTGAAGGTCTCACGGAGCTAGCACTTCAACTTCAATCACATGGTGTCACTCTATTTTCCACCAGTGGCACCGCCAATGCTTTGCAGGAAGTCGGTATCGCCGTGGAACCGGTCAGCAAGATTACACAGTTTCCCGAAATTCTGAACGGGCGGGTCAAGACCCTGCACCCGGCCATTTACGGGGGCATCCTGGCGCGCCGGAACATACCTGAGCATATGAGCGAACTGGTCAGTCATGACATTTTCCCCATTGACATTGTGGCCGTCAACCTCTACCCGTTCGCGCAAACTATTGCGCAGCCAGCCACCACGCTGAACGAGGCACTGGAACAGATCGACATCGGCGGCGTGACATTGATCCGGGCGGCGGCAAAGAACTTCGAGGATGTGGTTGTGCTGGTGCGCCCGCAGGATTACGCACCGGTTATGCAGGAATGGGAAGAGCAGGGTGAAGTCAGCATGGAAACGCGCCGCCGTCTCGCCGCCATCGCTTTCCAGCACACCGCACTCTATGACAGCACCATCGCGGAATACCTGGGCAGCCTGTCCGCTCCACTCTTCCCCGATGAATTGACCCTGCCCTTGCAGTTGATTCAGCCCCTGCGCTACGGTGAAAACCCGCACCAGAAAGCCGCTTTCTATCGCTGGGGCGGCGTACCAACTCCGCAGGCAACGCCGACAGTGGCGGGAGCCGAAGTCCTGCATGGCAAGGAACTTTCTTACAACAACCTGCTCGACCTTTCAGCGGCCCTGGAAACGGTCGCCAGTTTCACCGCCCCGACGGTCGTCATCATCAAACATACCAACCCCTGCGGCCTGGCCTGCGACGATGTGCTGGTCGAGGCTTACAAGAAGGCGCACGCGGGCGACCCCATATCAGCCTACGGCGGCATCATCGGCAGCAATCGCAAAATTGACGAGGCAACGGCGCAGGAAATCTCGCAGCTCTTCTACGAAGCCATCATCGCCCCCAATTTCACACCCGAGGCACTGGAAATCCTGACCCGGAAGAAGAATCTGCGTTTGCTGGCGACACGCTGCCCCATCGAGCCAAAACTGGGCACGCAGGCGCTGGCAGCAGAACGCCCGGAGGTGCGCAGCGTCAGCGGTGGATTGCTCCTCCAGACGCCTGATTCTATTGGCGAAGGAGAGATTGACTACAGCGTGGTGACCGAGCGCAAACCGACGTTAGACGAGATGACCAGCCTGCTTTTTGCCTGGAAAGCGGTGCGCCAGGTCAAATCCAACGCCATCGTGCTGGCACGCAAACTGGCTATCGTCGGTGTTGGCGCCGGGCAGATGAACCGCGTCGCCAGTGTACAACTGGCGGTAGAAAAGGCAGGCGAACGAGCGCGAGGTTCAGTGCTTGCCTCTGACGCCTACTTCCCCTTCCCGGATGGCGTCGAGGCGGCGGCAAAGGCGGGCGTGACAGCCATCATCCAGCCAGGAGGGTCTATCCGCGACGACGAAGCCATTCGCATGGCGAACCGCTACGGCGTCGCCATGATCTTCACCGGCAAACGCCACTTCCGCCATTAAACTTACAGAACAAGCAGAAGCAAAAGGCGGTACCCCCAGATAGGTGGCACCGCCTTTTGCTTCTGCTTGTTCTAGGTCAGTTCATCAGAGAAGAAGTACACCCATAAGACGGAAACGGCGAGACCACCGATCAGGGTGAAGAAGCCCACCGCTCCTGCCGCGCTATTGTTGGGGTCTTTGAAGGGATAGAAAATAATCAGGGCCAGCCAACACTCTGTAAGGATAGCCGTCAGACCCAGTTTGGTCGTGAGGGGACTTGAGCGGTGGAAGATATTATAGAGCACAATGACGAGCAGACCGATGGCTACCACGGTCAACTTGAAGCTCATAGTAATTCCAGCGCCGTAATCAATAATGAGCGTTGGAGAGATAAAAAGGAAGCAACAAATGAAGAGAACGCCGAGGACGACATCTCCCCAGACTTTGCTCCATTGTATACCAGTCATAGCGACACAAAGCTCCTTTCGAGGAGTATTATGATGAATGCGCCGGTCCCGCGTCAGTTCAACGCAGCCTTAATGCTATTTGTATTGTAGTCCTTGTATCGCAAGAAATCAAGCCAGAACGAGTTATTTATTCCCATATTCATTCGAGCCACACGGCCCCTCCGCCCTGGCCGGAAGCGTTATCCCAGCACCTCCCCAACGATCTGTGGGTAGCCACGCAGGAACTCGTCGGTGCTCATGGCGCGTTTGCCTTCGAGTTGGAGACGGTCGACGATAAGCAGGCCGGAACCGGTGACGATGGCAAGCACTTCTTGCTCGCCCTCTTCACGCTTGCTGACCGTTCCCGGCGCGAGCGTTTCATCGGGGGCGGGCGCTTCCGGCTCCACTTCCAGGGCGTGGGCGTGGACGATTTTGAGCAGTTTGCCGCGCCAGTGGGTGTAGGCCCCCGGCCAGGGAGTGTAGGCGCGCACCATGCGCGCCAGCACGGCGGCGGGACGCTGCCAGGAGATTTCCCCGTCCTCTTTGCGCAGCATGTGGGTGTGCGTGGCCTGCGTCTCGTCCTGTGGAGTAGGCGTGATCCGTCCGGTTATCCAGAGCGGCAATGTCTCCATTAACGCCTGAGCGCCAACCTGCGCCAGTTCTTGCGTGAGACTGCCTGTAGTTTCCTCGCCGGTGAGTGGGACTGTACGTTTGAGGAGCATGGGGCCGGTGTCGACGCCCGCGTCGAGCAGCATGATGGTCACGCCGGTTTCGCGGTCGCCTTGCAAGATGGCCTCGGAAATGGGTGAAACGCCGCGATAGCGGGGCAGCAGCGAGGCGTGGATGTTGAGCGTGCCGTAGCGCGGCTGATCGAGCACGGCCTGCGGCAGGATCTGCCCGAAGGCGGCGACGATGTAGAGGTCGGCTTTGTAGGCCGCGAGCGCCTCGATATTTTCCGGCTTTTTGAGCGAACCCGGCTGCCAGACCGGGATGCCATGCGCCAGCGCCGCCTGCTTGACGGGCGAATAGACGATCTCCAGCCCGCGCCCAACAGGCTTATCGACCCGTGTAATCACGGTTGCGATCTCGTAGCCCTCCGGCAGCACCTTACCCGGCTCCCTGCCCGCGATCAGCGCCTCAAGCGCCGGGACCGCGAATTGCGGCGTTCCCATATATATAATGCGCAGCATCTTTTGCCAGTTCCTCCCGACAAATCTTGAAATTTCTCCCTATCTTAGCATATCAGGGCTATTCTTTCCCTGATTAAAGACTTCTCTGAAAAAAAGTGGTATATACTTGGTGATACGAGGGGGAACAAGGTGCGACATTTAGCAGTAAGGTTTGGCCAGAATGACTAAAACTGGTGAGCATAGCGAGGGTGATGGGCTGACTGGGCGACCACCCGTACCAGGGCGAGCGCAAGGGTCGCCCCTACTATATACGGTTGCTCCACCCACCGCCCCTGGCCCTCGCCCGGGGGATGGGAGTGGCATCTACGCCACAACTCCACCGCCAGGCGATGGTGGGGGAATTATGCGACGGGCGGACGAGGTGAATACGGTGCTGTATTTGCTGAATAAGCCGCAGATGAGTACGGTTGTACTGACCGGCGATGCTGGCGCGGGCAAAACGACGCTGGCCGCGCTGCTATATCGCCGCTTGCAGGTCTTGTCAGCAAACGAGCAGCCCGCGCCGCGCCATCTGGTCTGGCTTGGACTTGGCCCGCATACGACCCTGCCCGATGTTGTCGCTGCCATCCTCAACGCGCTCGATATGAGCGACCCGGCCTTCTTTTTTCTGAGGCCAGAACAGCAGATTTCCCTGCTCCTGCTTGCCTTGCGCCGCCCGCAAGAACCGGCGCTGATCGTGCTCGACTCCTTTGATGAGTGGCTGATCTTCGGAGAAAAAACGCTCACGCTTAACGAAGAACGCGGAGCCATCTCTCTGCTGCTGGATATGTTGCAAACCGACCTGGGAGGCAGTCGTGTGCTGCTCACCAGCTATCGCTCACCCTTTGCGCAGAACAGTGCCAGTGCAGGGGAAGAGCCTCGCGTGCGCTCTTATCTCGTCTCGCAACTGAGCATCCCTGAAGGCAGGGCGCTGTTACAGCAACGCGGCGTGCAGGCATCACAGGAGGAACTTTCCTTGACGTGGCAGCGCTGCGCCGGCCACGCCTACGCCCTGGTCTTATGCAGTACGCTCTGTTATCTGAGCGGCGCTCGCCTGGGCTATCTGCTCAATGCACCCGAATACATTCCTCTGTGGAGCGGACATGTGCCCCTCAACCTGCTTGCCGCCGTCTACCGCTCCATCAATGCCGTGCAGCGGGCGCTGCTGCGCTCCCTCAGCCTCTTTGATGAACCCGTTCCCTTGCAGGCAATCAGTATGACCATGCGCGGCGAGGAGTATGATGTAACGGCTGATCTGCCGACGCTCGCGCAGGAGGTACGGCTGCTGGCCCAGCTCGCGCTGGTGCAGGTGCGCGTCGATCAGCACGGTACTCCCCGTTTCGACCTGCATCCCCTGCTGCGGCAGTATATCCTCGATAACTATCTCTCAGGCACAGAGCGCCGCACGAGCGGCCTGCTTGGAGTGACGGGACCGCTGGCACCACTGGCAAATTCGCCCGAAGCGGTGCAGGTTGCCCTTGCCGCCGGCCATATGCGTGTCGCAACCTACTACCTCCAGTGCGCGCAGGAGCAGGAGATCCCTCGCGAACGGCGACGCGGCCCACGGGATGTCGAGGCGCTGATCTACACCATTCGCCATCTCTGCCAGGGCTGGCACTGGCAGCAGGCCTGCGATCTTCTCTTCAGTGAGGGTTTGCACGAGAGCATGGTGCAGTGGGGGGCATGGAATACGCTGGTTGGACTCTACACTATGATGCTGCCGCCGCGAGGAGTGCTGGCGCGGCGCGATGTCGCGCTGGTCTTCGGCCACCTGAGCCTGCTCTATGGGCGGCTGGGCCACGAGACGGAGAGCTTCGCCTGCTTCCAGCAGTCCCTTGCCCTCTACCGCGAGTTTGGGGATACACATGGCGAGGCCGGTATACTCGTCAATCAAGGCGAGCTACTGCGGGAGCAGGGCAAGCTGCGCGAAGCACGAGCTTGCTTTAAACGGGCTATGGTCCTCGACCGGCAGCCGCTCGATCCTTTCCTGGAAAGCGCCTTGCGCCACAATCTGGGTCTGCTCGCTTATGATGAGAAAAACTATCAACAGGCGCTGCGCTGCTACCTCGACGCGCTGCGTATCCTCAAACAGGTGGAAAAGCATCCTTACCAGGGTATGATTCTTACCAGCATCGGCATGCTGCTCTTCGAGCAGGGGCAGCGCGAGGAAGGGCTGGCCGTGCTGCTGGCCGCGCTCGCCCTGCGCCAGTCCCTCTCCGACCCGACCTCGCACTCCATAGAACTTTTCCTCAAGGCGCTGGAACAGAAGATGGGCCTGCCTGCTTTCAACACGCTGCGCCAGTCCGCACAGAATATGCAGGCACAGGTGTTGCGAAGATTACTGACCTGATGCGGATTTCCGAGGGGCCGCGCTTAAGCGCGGCCCCTCGGGTTGTCCACACACGCTAGAGCTAGCTATCTGATATAATTTCGGGTGAGAGATCAAAATTCTTTCTGCGTTCGTTGAGAAGAGAGGAAAGGTATGGTCAAAGTCGCACTTATCGGGGCGGGAAGTGGGACATTCGCTCAGAATGTGATTACGGATATCCTGGCTATTGATGGGTTGGATAGCGGCACTTTCGCCCTGGTTGACCTGGATACGCGGCGACTGGAATTGTCTCAGGCCGTTGCCGTGCAGGTTATTCGAGACGCGGGGAAGCGGTGGACGGTGCAGGCAACGACCGACAGGCGCAGCGTTCTCCCCGGCTGCGATTACGTTTTTAACATGATCGAGGTCGGCGGAGCGACCAATGTTCAGTTCGATTACGCGATTCCACTGAAATATGGTGTCGATCAGTGCGTCGCCGACACCATCGGGCCGGGAGGCATCTTTAAATACCTGCGCACCGCCCCGGACTGGCTCGCCATCTGCCGTGACATTGAAGAACTCTGCCCGGCGGCGCTGGTCATCAACTATAGCAATCCGCTCTCCGCCATGACACTCACCGCGCTCCGTGCCACCTCGCTCCAGGTCGTCGGACTCTGCCAGTCGATCATCCTGACGGCTTATCAGTTGAGTGATTATGTCGATGTGCCGTATGAGGAGATGCGCTACCGCTGCGCGGGTATCAATCATCTCTCCTGGTTCGTCACGCTTGAGCATCATGGGGAGGACCTATACCCGCGACTGCGTAGAGCGGCGGAAGTGCCGGAAATCTACGAGCAGGAACCGGTGCGCTTCGATCTCATGCGCGCCTTTGGCTATTTCACAACGGAGTCAAGCGGGCATATTTCCGAATACGTCCCCTATTTCCGTAAGCGCAGGGACCTGCTCGATCACTACGTGAGCATTCAGCCTGATATGGTGAGTGGGGCGCGAGCGAGGAACTGGCCGCGCGAACGGGTCGAGCGCGAGGAGCGGCTGCGCGACTACCTGGAACGCGAACAACGGGGAGAACGGGCCTTTTTCCTGGATAGAAGCCTCGACGCAGGCTCTTTCGTCGTCGAGGGTCACGCCCTGAACCGGCCCCAGGTAATCTATGGCAACGTGCGCAACAGCGGGCTGATCGACAATCTGCCCCGCGATGGCTGCGTGGAAGTTGCCTGCCTGGTGGACAGAAACGGCGTCCAGCCCCTCCATTTCGGCGCGCTGCCCGCACCCCTGGCGGCGCTTGACGGTGCGCATATGGCCGTGCATGATTTACTGGTGCAGGCTCTGCTCAACGAAGACCGCGAGGCGGCGGTGCAGGCGCTCATGCTCGACCCGCTCACAGCCGCCGTCTGTTCCCTCGCGGAGATACGGCAGATGTTCGAAGAAATGGCGGCGGCGGAGCGGGAGTATCTGCCAAACTTTCTCACATTGTAAGGAGGCCATATGGCTGATATTGTTCCCTATCTTGAGCGCATGCGCGCCCGTGTCGAGCAGCCCGCGATGCAGCAGACATTCAAAGGCTTTGCCCGAACCATCCAGCTAACGTTTCCTGACTTGCAGCGCACGTTTGTGTTGAGTATTGGCGAAGATGGCAGCGCCTTACTGGAGGAAAAGAGCCTGCCCCGGCCCGATATCGCCGTCACGACGGCCAGCGATGTCCTGGCTGCTATCCTTGATCGCAAGACCAATCCAGAGGTGGCCTACATTACCCGCAAGCTCAAGGTTTCAGGAAAAATGGAAGACCTCCTGCGCTTGCAGAAACTGTTATAAGGAGTGAAGCATGGATGCGCTCGCGCCCACGCCTACAAGACGGCTGAACGTTCGCGACCAGCTCGTCCTCAGCGTTTTCTGGTTTTCGCTCAACGCGCAAAGCGCCGCGCTTTTCCCCGTTGTCATTCCGCTGCAAATCCTGCTCTTCGTCCCGGCCGGACAGGTCGGCAATGCCCGGCAAGCCGTGCTGCTTGGCTGGATCTCGGCGGCAGGCGCTGTCTTCTCGCTTTTTATGCCCCCGTTGATCGGCATGCTGTCCGACAATACACATGGCTCGTGGGGAAGACGGCGACCATATATCGCCAGTGGCGCTTTCCTGCTGGCTTTGAGCGCGCTCTTCCTGGCAACGGCTGGCAGCATCGTCATCTTCGTCATGGCGCTGATTATGAATCAGATTGGCAGCAACCTTGCCAACGCAACCTATCAGGCGCTCATCCCGGATCGTGTGCCGAAGGAGCAGCGCGGAGAGGCTTCGGGCTACATGGGGTTGATGACCATTCTCGGCAACATCGGCTCTCTGGCCGTGGCCGGCTTGCTGCTCGGCGGCGTCAGCCTGACCTCGGTCGCCCCTGCCGCTATCCGGCGCGGCGCTACCATTTTCTACCTGCTGACTGCCATTGCCCTGATCGTTGGTGGGCTGATTACCGTTTTTGGCGTCCATGAAACACCGTTGCAGCCGACAGCGAGGGAGTCGTCGCAGGCGCAGGAAAGCCGCGCGCGGCGTTTTCGGCGCTGGTTTGCTCTGAACTGGCTTGCGCCGTGGCGTGATTATAACTTCAGGCTTGTCTTTCTCACCCATTTTACCGTCATCATGGGCCTGACCCTGTTTATGACCTTCATTGAATACTATTTTGCCAACGTTGCCCATATCACCAATTTTGTGCAGTCAACGGCGCTCGTCGCGCTGCTGGCCCTGGGAGGAGCTATTTGCAGCGCATTCGTGCTTGGTGTGCTCTCTGATCGCACGCGGCGCACACCAGTGGTCTGCTTTGCCACGCTCTGTATGGCGCTGGCCTCCTTCGCCTTCGTCATCGCGCCCGGCAGCTTCCCGCTCTGGCTGCTGGGCATCCTCTTTGGCGTGGGCTACGGGGCTTATACGAGCGTTGACTGGGCGCTGGCAATCGATGCGCTGCCCTCGCTGGACTCCGTCGGCAAAGATTTTGCGCTGTGGGGAACTTCGGGGAGCTTACCATCCATTCTCGCGCCCGCCCTCGGCGGCTTCATCATCTACCTTGTCAGCCTGGCTGCCACTACCGCGCTCGGCTATCGTGTGGTCTTCGCCGTAGCCACCGCTTTTCTGCTCACCGGCGCTCTCTTTATCCTGAGAGTTCGTCTCTGAAGGAGGATTATGGTAAAGGCGCGCATACTCCGTTTCCCCACAGGCTTTCTCTGGGGAACGGCCACGTCCGCTCACCAGTATGAAGGGGGTAACACGAACAACCAGTGGTATCGCTGGGAACAGCAGGGCCGCACCGAGGCGAGCGGCAGGGCGGACAACTGGTGGGAAAAGGCCGAGGATGACTTTGCCCGCGCCGAGCAGATGGGACACAACGCGCTGCGCCTGAGCCTCGAATGGAGCCGCATCGAACCGGAGGAGGGACGCTGGGACGATGCGGCCATTGACCGCTACCGGGCGATGCTGGTGGATTTACAGAGACGCGGCCTGAGACCACTCATCACCCTGCATCACTTTACCGAGCCGTTGTGGTTCGCCGACCGCGATGGCTTCGAGGACGAGGAGAATATTCGTTTCTTCGTGCGCTACGCCTCGCACGTGGTAGAGAAGCTGCGCGACCTCTGTGATTTCTGGCTGACCATCAACGAGCCGAACGTCTATGTCTCCGAGGGCTACATAGTCGGCTCCTATCCACCGGGGAAAAGCGATCTGGGTAGCGCTCGCCGCGTCCTGCACAACCTGATGCAGGCGCATGTGGAGGCTTTTTATGCGATTCGCAGCTTGCAGCCGGAGGCGCGGATCGGTTATTGCCAGGACTATCGCCTCTTTGACCCCGCTCATCCCAATTCTCCCCTTGAGCGTGCTCTGGCCCGGCTCTACGAGACGAGCTTCACCTGGTCTCCTTTGCAGTTGGTAGAGAAGGGGCGTTTCACCTTTCCGCTCGCGCTGCTGATGCCGCCTATCCCACGAGCGGCGGGCGCACGCGACTATCACGGCATCAACTACTACACGCGTGAAATGATCGGTTTCTCGGCCACGTCCTCTTCCGCAGGCTTTATCCGGCGTTTCCCTCACCCCAACTCGGTGTATCACGACGCACGGGCGGACGAGAGCGATATTGAGGAAATCTACGCACCGGGCATTTACCGGGTCGTGAAAGGCATCCATCGTCTCACACACGGCAACAAGCCGTTGTACATCACCGAGAATGGCGTGAGGGACGCGGCAGACTCGCGCCGCCCTCGCGCGCTGCTGGAACACCTCGCCTGGCTCCATCGCGCCATCCAGGAGGGCGTCCCCGTACGCGGCTATCTCCACTGGACGCTGCTCGACGATTTTGAATGGGCCGCAGGCTGGCGCATGCATCTCGGCCTGCATGCTATGAATCCCGTGACTCAGGAGCGAACGCCGCGCCCAAGCGCTCTCCTCTTTGCTGAAATCTGCCGCGCCAACGCCATTACTGCCGAAATGGTGGAACGCTACGCCCCACAGGCAATGGAGAGCATTTTTTGAGCGCGGCAGGCAGGCGCTTCCCAGGCCGAGCGCAAGGCATCGGCCTGAAGACGGCGAGGCGTAACACTCGACTAATCACCATAAATATGAGACAATAACAACTGATTTTCAGAAGGAGACTACGTGAAAGAGAGTTATTTTTTACTATGTCCACAACACGAGATCGCCAGCGCTCGCGAGAGGAAGAGGCTGAGAGCGGCGCGGTTGTCGCAACGACCGGGCGTACCTTGCAGGGCTGGCTACTGATCCTGCTGGTCTTTGTGGCGGGCGCGGCCTCGCTGGCTGTCGAAATGTCGGCTTCGCGCCTGCTGGCACCCTACTTCGGCACATCTCTCTTCGTCTGGGCTAACCTCATCGGCCTGATCTTGCTCTACCTGACCATTGGTTACTACCTTGGTGGGCGGATTGCCGACCGCTACCCACGGCCAGACGTGCTCTACATGCTGACTGTCGTCGCGGCTTTCTTGATCGGTCTGATCCCGTTCATCTCGCGTCCCATTCTCGACTGGTCGCTTTCGGCCTTCGTCAATGTCTCCATCAGCGTCTTCTACGGCTCGCTGGTCTCGGTGATCCTGCTTTTTGCTGTGCCGATGATCCTGCTGGGCTGTGTCTCGCCGTTCGCCATTCGCCTGCGCGTGGAGCAGGTGGGTCGGTCGGGCAGCATCGCCGGGCAACTCTATGCTATCTCGACGGCGGGCAGCATTGTGGGAACATTTCTGCCTGTGCTCGTGCTCATCCCCGATATCGGCACGTATCGCACCTTCTTTACCTTCGCCGTTGCCCTGCTGCTGACCTCCATCGTGGGCCTGATCTTTTCGCGCTCTGTGACTGGTACAGGATCGGATGGCAGGAATGGCAACGGGAAAGCGCGGCGCAAGGGGCGTTTCAACAAGAAGCTGCTCTCCATCCTGCTGCTCATTCCCATGTGGCTGGCTATGATCAGCATACACGGACCGATACGCCCCGCCAATGGCAGCAACGGGGGCGGGACGCTGATCGCCGAGCGTGAGTCAGCCTATAACTATATCCAGGTGGTCAGAGTTGGCAGCCAGATACAATTGGTGCTGAACGAGGGCGTGGGCATCCACTCCATCTACGACCCCAATGCCATCCTTACCGGTGGACCCTGGGACTATTTCATGGTCGCTCCGCTCTTCAATAACCCGCCTTTCTCGCCGCAGCAGGTGAAGCGTGTCGCCATCATCGGCCTGGGGGCAGGCACCATTGCACGCGAAATGACGGCGGTTTACGGGCCAATTCCCATCGATGGCGTTGAGATTGATGGCACGATTGTCCAGTTAGCGCGGCAATACTTCGATATGAACGAGCCGAACCTGCATGTAATTGTGCAGGATGGGCGCTACTTCCTGCGCACCACGAGGCAGCATTATGACGAGATCGCCATCGATGCTTACCAGCAGCCCTACGTGCCGTTCCAATTGACGACGGTGGAGTTCTTCCGTGAAGTGCGGGCGCACCTCACCTCGACCGGCGTGGCGGTCATCAACGCCGGGCGCACAGACACCGATTATCGTCTTGTCGATACGCTGGCCGAGACCATGCGCGCCGTCTTCCCCGATGTCTACATCATTGATACTGGCTATTACGAAAATAGCCTCGTCATCGGTACCAACCAGCCAACCAGCATGATCAACTTCTGGGCGAACAGCCGCGAGCTGACCAATCACCTGCTGGCAACGGTGGCAACATACAGTATCCGGCTCGGTCATATCCGTGAGGAGCAGACCGCGCACGTCTATTATACCGACGACCGCGCCCCCGTCGAGCAGTTGATCGACGAGATGATTTTTGACGCGGTTCAGAATGGTGGAAACTGATGTTTCAAACCCAAACGGGAGGTCGGCAAAGGAGCCAGCTCTTGCCGCTCCCTATTGGGGAAAGTATAGCCGCAAAACCCGAAAAGGGCGAGCGTATTTGCAATAAAAGTAAGGAGTAAGAAGGATGCAACCAATTGATTTGAGTCACATGCGCGTCGTTGACCTGTCGCAGAACTGGGATATGCACACTCCCGGTTTCGCCACCTATGAAGGCCCCACCATCAAGTGGATCAAGCGCGTGGCCTTCGACAAGGTGGGCGGGCAGCATATTTCATCTACGCTGCACGTCGGTACGCACCTGGATGCCCCTCTACACTTCATTACGAATGGGCAGGACATCGGCAGTATTCCCCTGGGCAAGCTCGTCGGGCCGGGTGTGGTGGTCGACCTGGAAGGCATGGGCATCGGCGATTACGATATTTATACCTCGCAGCACTTCGAAGACTGGGAGCGCAAAACGGGTTTGCGCATCCAGCCGGGTGATATTGTGGTGGTGCATACAGGCTACCACAAATACTATCCGAGCAACTGGTATGGCGAGTCGCAGCCGGACGAGACGCGCTACTTCATTAAGCATCCAGGGCCAACTCGAGAGTTCGTCAACTGGGTGCTGGAGCGCAGGATTTCCTGGTTCGCCATCGATGCCGGTTCAATGGATCACCCCATGAACACCGTCATTCGCCAGGTGCGCCCCGATCTCGCGCTCAAAGCCGCTCAGAAGCTGGGCAAGCCGCTGGAAGAGATATGGCCTGCCGACGATTTGCAGCTCATGCACTACGACATGTTCCCACACGGCGTCTTCCATGTCGAGAACGCGGGCGGCATGATCGATGAAGTGCTCGACCAGCGCATCTGGGTCGGCTGCTTCCCCTGGAAATTCAACGGCGGCGAAGCCGCCTTCTGCCGCCTCGTCGCTTTTGTGGGTGAATAGACTGACCGGCCCAGCGCGCGCGCTCCAGACCTGAGGTGGCGCGCGCGCTGGGCCGCAAGTAGTCAGGCCACCCCCGGCGGGTGGTAATTACTGCCGCAGTTGCAGCATATAGAGGATGTTGCCGGAGGGGTCTTTGATGGCGAAGGTACGGCCAAATGGCTCATCCTTCGCTTCCTGCGCGATCTCGACGCCCCGGGCGCGCAGTTCGGCATAGACGGCGTCGGCATTGTCCACAAACCACCAGAGTTCGATATCGTTGCCCTGCGCGGGTACGATGCCTGGCTCGTGCGAGATGGCAAACGTCGCGCCATTGCCGCCCGGCTGCTTGAACTGCACGAAGTTGGGGGCCACACCCTCTACTTCCAGCCCTAGCTGCTCCGTGTAGAAGTTGCGCGCCTCCTCGATGTCGTTGACGTGTACCATGACAAAGTTCAGACCTGACAACATGGCATTTCTCCTTTGCTTTCGCATTCTGTTGTGCATCCGTTCGTCGCGTGAGTCCTGTTTTTCCTCACGCCCATAGTATGCTCGAAAGATGTGACAACAGTATGGCAATAGCAAAAGCAAATTTCTGGATGGGACGAAGGATGGTAGGGTCGGCCACCCATCCTCTCAAGACAGGGCGCAGGCCACGCGCCAGGGGTGGTCTGGAGAATGGGTGGCGACTCTGGGATGGCTCAGGCACGCATGCTTTTTGCTGCCGACTGGAATGCCAGGAGCGGGCCGCTGTGGTTGGCGGGCATGTGGCCGCGCAGGCGCGTGCCTCTCGCCTCATAGCTCTCGCTGTCGATGGTGCCGTACTGATGGAAGAGGGCCACGAGGTCGCCGCGATCATAGGGAACAAGCACGTCGAGCGGGACGAACTGCGCTACCAGGTTCTCGCTGATGCAGCGCAGCAGTTCCTCGCTGCCCGTGCCCTTAAGGGCGGAGACGCGCACGCAGGGAAGCCTCGACGCGATGCCGGGCAGCGCCAGCGGCGCGTCGGCGGGCAGCAGGTCGGCCTTGTTGAGGGCGACGATCATGGGGACGCCGCCCGCCCCGATCTCTTCCAGCACCTGCTCCACCGCTTCGATCTGCCGCACCATCGAGGGGCTGGAGGCATCGACGACGTGGACGAGCAGGTCGGCCTCCGTCACCTCTTCCAGCGTGGCACGGAAGGCCGCGACCAGCGTAGTTGGTAGGCGCTGCAAGAAACCTACCGTGTCGGTCAGCAGAATTTCCTGCCCGCCCGCCAGCTTGACGCGGCGCGTCATAGGGTCGAGTGTGGCGAAGAGCCTGTTTTCGGCGAGGCTGTGAACACTTGCCAGCCGGTTCAGCAGCGTGGACTTGCCCGCGTTAGTGTAGCCCACGAGTGAGACGACGGGCGCGCCCGCGCTCTTGCGGTGGTCACGGTGCAACTGGCGCTGCTTCCGCACCTCTTCCAACTCTTCCTCAAGCTGCGATTTCTGACGGCGCAGCAAACGGCGGTCCACCTCAATCTGCTTCTCACCTTCGCCGCGCTGCTGCACGCTGCCCTTCTGCCGCGACAGGTGCGACCACTGACGAGCCAGGCGCGGCAGATCATACTCGACCTGCGCCAGTTCCACCTGCAAGCGTCCCTCGCGAGTGCGTGCTCTCTGCCCGAAGATGATGAGGATGAGCGCAGTGCGGTCGAGCACCTGGATATCCAGTTCTCGCTCCAGCGCGCGATGCTGTCCCGGCGTCAATTCCAGGTCGAAGATGACAGCCTCGCTGCCATGATAGGCCACGAGATCGGCGATCTCCCGCACCTTGCCGGAGCCGAGCAGCGTGCCGGGGTTGATCTTCGCCAGCCGCGCCATCACCCGATCAACGCAGCGCACGCCCGCCGTGGTCGCAAGCTGCTCCAGTTCGTCCAGCGATTCCTTCAGCGGCCAGTCCGCGTTCTGATCCTGCCCCGGCATGTCGATGCCAACCAGGATGGCCGTCTCCGGCGCGCGTGAGAGCAGGCCGCTCAAAGGGCGTTCCTGCTCCGCCTGCTGCGCTTTTGCCTGCCCTTTCATATCAAAACTATTCTGTCCTGCCATAATTTCTCCTTATTTATGGGGATATGTTGAGAAGTTGTCTCTAACGGCAAGATCGTAGGTGAAGAGACCATTTACGCGACAGGACAACAACATGAAACAGGTTGTTTGTGTGGTGGGAGCATGGAATGGATGGATGCATGAATTTCCAGAAGCTCCGGTCGACGTCCACAATGAGTAGCCTCTTCACCGCTCATCACGCAAAACACTGTACCAGCAGACAATGCGCCCCCACTGTGAGCAGGATGCCACATCTGCACAGGTATGTTTAGCGTGGGAAGTGGAATTACAAGAAGCTTATCATTATGTGTTCTACCTACCTCTGGTCTAAAAATCGCTCGAAGCTATACGTAGGGTACACGATCGCGGCCCAAAAGTCAAGGATTCTGGGAGTTTGAAGATGCTCAATCTCGAACCTGATACATTTGCGCCAGGTGGGGCTGCGCGAGGTGGTTGATTTGAGGCGCGGCGACGCGACGGGGCTTGTGGCGAGCCTGGCGGGGCCGTTCGATTGTGTCTTCTTTGATGCTGACCGTTACAGTGCTCCGGCACAGCTACACGCGCTGCTGCCAAAGCTGACGCCAGATGTGCTTTTGCTGGCCGATAATGCGCTTTCGCATCCTGATGAGATTGCCGGATATTTGCGGGCGTTGGAGGCGCTGCCCGATTTCGAGCGCGTGGTGGTGCCAGCCGGCAAGGGGTTGAGCGTGGCGTATCGCTTAAAGGGGGCATTCTTCACTGTCGCTCAGAATGACATGCGATAGGCAGTTACCTGTCAATATCTACAGGGGGAGGACAGGGTGTTTTACCTGCGCGAAAAACTGGTGGAACTGGCGGTACATTGTGGCGCGCCGCCGGGTATAGTAGTAACGTGCAGAGGAACCTGCTGGCGTGGCCCGCAACGGTCGGCGTTGTCCTTGTGAGTGGAACCCGGCGTCGGCTCGTTGTGGTACAGCCACAGAGGCCTTTCATCACCAGCGTGCGAGGCAGGGAGAAAATGGCTGTTGTGGTTTAGCGGGGACATCGGATATGTCTCCGTGGGTCACGCCAGCAGGGGGCGCACAGAACCCTCTATCCGCAGGTTAGTAGGGCGGGGCTTGCTTCCGCCCTGGTTACCCGCTCTCAAAAAGGAAAAAATCACGAAACCGGAAAGGAGCAGAGTAAAGATGGCACAACAATGGGCTTATAAAGTCGCGTATATTGATTATCGTGGGCGTACTTCTTCGGAGGGCTATGAGACGCTTAAGGGGCATAACGAGCGCAATACGTCGTTCGCACGACGCTATCTCAACAGCCTGGGCCAGGAAGGATGGGAACTGGTTGGTATTCAGCCCCTGACCTCCAACTCCGCCTACTACATCTTCAAGCGTCCCGCCCAGGAAGGCGACTATGCCGAACAGGCCCCGGCCCAACAACAGCAACAGACGCCGCCGCCTCAACAGCAGCCTACCTCTGGCGGCCCAACCATCGAGAGCGCATAGCAACCTTCTCGACAGAAAACGGGCAAAAAGTCAGACGGTCGTTTGATTTTTTGCCCGTTTTCTGCCTCTCTATCCCGTTTTGCTGTAATAGAGCAAACGCGGCAGAAGGTTTAGTAACTGAACTTTTCCCCACGCTTTTTCACATATCTCTAGATTATGGAAAAATTCTATAAAAAGTTGATCCACTCCAAAAATAGGGATGATCTGGCATCCTGCGCCGCTTGCTGGTATAATGCCTGTGTATGGATTGGGCGACGTGTTTTAAGAATCATTTCCTTTCTCCTCTCTTACCTTTGAAAGACAATGGTACTCACGTTCGCCCTTTACTTTTTTTGCCTGCCCATCGCGGACGACGCCCAAGAAGTCGTCCCTATGCAGTCAGCGTTGATCTTTCTCAGCGAGGAGCAAAGTATGTCAGTTGTATCTTCTACCGCTTCTACGAAGCAAGGACCTGTTTACCGGAATTTTATCGGGGGAAAGTGGTGCGCCGCTCGCAGTGGTGAGACGTTCGCCAGCACGAACCCGGCCAATATCCAGGAAGTGATCGGCTATTATGCGAAGTCGGGTGTTGCCGATCTGGAAGATGCCGTCGACGCTGCGACTAAGGCCCAGCCAGGTTGGGCGGCGACACCCGCGCCGGAACGCGGTGAAATCTTGCTGCGCACTGCTCTACTGCTGGAGCAGCGCAAAGAGGAACTGGCCGCGCTGATGACTCGCGAGATGGGGAAAATTCTGCGCGAGACACGCGGCGACGTGCAGATTGCCATCGATGTCGCGAAATACATGGCGGGTGAGGGACGGCGAGCCGAGGGCCATACCTATCCTTCGGCCTCCTCCAACAAATTCGATATGACTGTGCGCCAGCCGCTTGGCATCGTCGGCATCATCACCCCCTGGAACTTCCCTATCGCCATCCCTGCCTGGAAGACGTTTCCCGCCCTGCTGGCCGGAAATGCCGTGATTCTCAAACCGGCCAGCGATACACCGCTGCTAGCGCTCAAACTTGCGGAAATCATGCAGGAAGCTGGTCTGCCCGACGGTGTGCTCAACGTCATCACCGGCCCCGGCGGCTCGCTCGGTGACGCGCTGGCAAGTAATAAGGGCGTCAACATGATCTCACTGACCGGCTCGACGGAGGTCGGGCGGCGCGTGGCCGAACTGTGCGGACGCGACCTGCGCCGCTGCTCGCTCGAACTGGGTGGCAAGAACGCCGTCATCGTGCTGTCCGACGCCGACCTGAGCGCGGCGGTCGACAACGTCGCGCTGGGCGCTTTCGGCACGACCGGTCAGCGCTGCACAGCCACCAGCCGCGTCATCGTACAACGCCCCGTTCTCAACGAATTTGTCGAGCGACTGGCGGCGGCGGCGCAGAAGCTGGTGATCGGCAATGGGCTGAAGCCCGAGGTTGAGATGGGACCGCTGGTGAACATAGGCCGCCAGCAGGCCGTTCACGAGTATACACAGGTGGGCAAGCAGGAAGGCGCCCGGCTTGTGACGGGCGGCGAGCCACTGCAAGAAGGCGAGTACAGTCACGGCGCGTTCTATAAACCAACGATCTTCACGGAGGTCACGCCTGGCATGCGCATTGCGCGCGAGGAGGTCTTCGGCCCTTTCATCTCCATCATCCCCGTCGATTCCTACGAGCAGGCCGTGCAGGTAGCCAACTCGACCGAATACGGCCTCTCGACCTCTATCTTCACGGAGGATGTGCGCATCGCCTTCCGCGCCATACGCGACATCGAGTCTGGCCTCGTCTACATCAACGCCGGAACCACCGGCTCCGAGATTCACCTTCCTTTTGGGGGCATGAAGTCCAGCGGCAACGGCCACCGCGAACTCGGCCCCGTCGCCGTCGAAGAGTTCAGCGAAACCAAAAGCATCTATGTGGTGTATCCACCGCGTAAGTCTTAAGCATAGCAGAGAAGCGAAATGCGGCTGCGCGCCGGGCGCGCAGCCGCATTTCGCTTCTCTGCTACAGTTATGTTAAAGCGAACTGGGTGAAGAGGACTTCCCAGACTTCTTGATTTTCGATGCGTTCGAGTGGATTGGGGATGCGGGCGTTGATGGTCTCGAAGAGGACGCGCAGCATTTTCTGGAGCACCAGGGAAGCCTCCTCGTAGAAATCGGTAGCCTTGCTGATCTCACCGCTCATAATCTCGTAGCAGAGCGCGGTGAAGTTGGTGACATCGACGTGATTCTGCTCGATGATGAAGCGATAGTTGCCGAGGTGGTCCAACCCTGCACGATGCAGCAACGTGAAGAGGGCGTTCTGGTCGATTTCGGTGCCTCTGACCCGGCAGGCGTCGGCCAGCGAGTCCATCGTCATGTTGACGAACTCGACGAGAGCTGGCAATTGCTCCATTGGTGTGCGGCGGGTCAGCCACTTCTGCTCCATCTTGCTAATGAGATCGAGCAGTTCATAGCTCTCCATACGCCATTTCTCCGCCGGATCGGGCAAGCGCACGGTGGTGCGTCTCTGCCCGTTGCTGGCGCCATTCCCATTGCCGTTCTCATTTCCGCTGCTGAGAAGATAGTTGTTGGGAGCCTGCCAGGGCGAAGGTGATGCCTGACGTATGGGAATGAGCATGCGGTGCTGCACCATCTTTGCAAGGTCGCGGGCAACATCCATTTCAGGCAGGTGCATGGCGCAGGCGACACGCCGCACTGTGCGATTGCGATTGACCTGCATCATCAATTCGTAGGCGTAGGTGCCGAAACTCAGGACAGAGGAGATCGAAGGAGCCATTTGCAGAGCGGTCTGCATGCGCTCCGGCAGCCAGCGGGCAAGCTCCTGCCACTCATCGCTGTAGCAGACCATCTCCATCGTCAGGCGCACAACATCGAGATCGAGGGCAGCTTCGCCATAGGGGAGGATGGACTGCCCGTTGGGGCTGACAATGAACTCATAGATGCCATCTGTCCACATACCCAGCTCACGAGCCGTCCATAGAGCCTTTGTGCGCAACGCCTCCTGCAATTGCTGCTCGCTAATAACACCCATCATCATCAACTTTTCGCCGATGCGCATACCAAAAGCGCTCTGAAGTTGCTGCGAGAAGGCATGTTCGATCTGCTCATGCGTTGCCATGCCCAACTGTTGCAGCACATCGCCCAGCGTCAGCGCGCTGAAATGCAACTCGGCGCAGTTCGCCATCTTCCCCTGATTGAAATAGAGGACACCCGCCCACCCCGAAGCATGCTTCAAATGGAGCGCGCCCGTCTGCGAGCCAAGCTCCATCATCTGCAATACCTCCACCAGATTAAACTCACTCAGCGAACCCTTCAACAGGCTGCTATTCGTTGCCATGCAAGCTCCCCTATCCGATCTAATCAGACGCCAAACTATCTACACATTTCAATTGAGCGAACAAACCGTTCAGCATGTGCTAGTGAGCATTATAGCAAATACCAACATGCTTCAACAAGTACCTTATACCACGAATGAGTGTCGTGCAATTTGCTACACCTCACCTGCTTCCCCGGTGAGGCCGATGTGTCGCGTGTTATAATGATGCTATGAGTATACAAGATCGTGTTGCCGTGATTACAGGGGCGGGGCGCGGGATTGGGCGCGCCACTGCTATTCTATTCGCCCGCAAGGGGGCGAAGGTTGTGCTGTTCAGTCGCACGGAGGGACAGCTTGAAGAGGTGGCGGAGGAGATTGCTCGCGAGGGAGGAAATGTGTTAGTAGTGGTGGGCGATGTGTCGAGTGAGGAGGACGTGCGTGGGTTGTTCGCGAAGGCGATAGAGGTATTTGGGTGTGTGGATATCCTGGTGAACTGCGCGGGAATAGTGGCGAACCGCCCGTTTGTTGACATGGATGTGGCAACATGGGATCGCGTGCTGGCGGTGAATCTGCGTGGCACCTTTCTCTGCTGCCATGAAGCGTTTCGCATCATGGCAGAGCAACGGCATGGTGTGATTATCAATATGTCCTCGCTGTCGGGCATCAAAGGCGTGGAGAAGTTTCCGGGCCTGAGCGCGTATAATGTCTCAAAGTCTGGTGTGGCCGGGCTGACGGAAATCCTGGCGGTGGAGGGCAAGCCGTATAATATCCGCGTCTGCGCCGTGAGTCCGGGGGCCGTGGATACCGAGATGCTGCGGCAGGCCGCGCCCCATCTGAAGCCAGGGGCGACACCCGCCGACATCGCCGAACTGCTACTCTTCCTGGCAAATGACTCTGGACGCCTGCTGAGCGGCACGAACGTCGAAATCTTTAGCAATGCATAATTAACGCATCAGCGCGTAACGCGCTGATGAACCGTCTGTAGTAGGGCCATCCCCTTACGGGTGGCCCGGGTGGGGTATCATGGTTTACCTGACGAGGCGCGCCAGCTTCAGTGCGGCGCATGTGTTGTGGAGCAGCGCGCTGAGCGAAGCGGAGAACTTCGCGGTGTATGAGAAGTGCGCGAACCCTCATGGGCATGGACATAACTACGTGTTGGAGGTGACGGTGCGTGGGACGCCCGACCCGAAGACGGGTATGGTGCTGAACCTGACCGAACTGAAACAGATCATCAACGAGCGCGTCATCAACGCGGTGGATCACAAGAACCTGAATTATGATGTTCCCTGGCTGGAGGACTGCATTCCCACCACCGAGATGCTAACAATGAGGTTCTGGCAACAACTGGAACCGGCCTTTCCCTCTGGCATGCTCTACGAGGTGAAGTTGATCGAGACGGAGAATAACTGGGCGAGCTATCGTGGTGAGCGTGAATAAGCGTGAATAAGCGTGAATAAGAGCAGGCACAAAGACGTGCGTAGCGAAGGAAGAATGGACTTATGAGAATAGCAATGGTTGCTCCGCTGGTGACGCCGATTGCGCAGCCCTATCTCGGTGGTTCGCAGGCGCTGGTGGCCGATCTGGCGAAGGGGCTGGCGCGGCGCGGACATGAGGTGACGCTCTTTGCCCGCGCAGGCTCGGCTGTTCCCGGCGTCAAGATAGAGTCTATTGCCGTGCCGGAGAGCGTGCGCCCGGCTGATTTTTCCGATACTTCGGGCACGCGCGATGTACCAGCCGATACGGGCTATTTCGAGCAGGCTAATCTCTTTCTTGATCTCTTCCTGCGCCTGCGCAAACGCAGCGCTGAGTTTGACCTTGTGCATGCCCACGCCTTCGATCTGCCTGCCTTTGCCAGCAGCGCGCTCGTGACGGATATTCCCGTGCTGCACACACTGCACCTGCCCGCGCTCCTGCCCTCCATCAACGAAGCATTATGCGTCTTCCACCGACAGGGCCATCCGCTGACGCTGATCGGCGTTTCACAGGCCAGCGTCCGCTCCTACGCCGATTACACCCCCGTTGATGCTGTAGTCTACAACGGGCTTGACCTGGATGCCATTCCCTTTTCCTCGCATCCCTCGCAGGAGGCCCCACTGCTGTTCGCCGGGCGTATCGCGCCGGAGAAGGGCGTGGAGGCGGCCATTGAGATCGCGGAGCGGGCGGGCTACCGCTTGCTCATCGCGGGCGGCATCTATGACCGCCGCTACTGGCGCGAGCGCGTCGAACCTCGACTGCAAGAGGCGGGCGAGCGCGTGACCTACCTGGGGCACCTGGAACGCCTGGCGCTGTGGAAGATCATGGGCCAGTCGCTGGGACTCCTCTTTCCTATCGAGTGGGACGAGCCGTTCGGGCTGGTTGCCGTGGAAGCGATGGCGACGGGAACGCCCGTGATTGCCTACCGGCGCGGCGCCGCTGAGGAGGTCATCCGGCACGGCGAGACGGGTTTTCTGGTCGAGCCGGGCGAAGTCGACCATGCCGCCGCGCTGGTGGATGACCTCTATGATATTCCCCGCGCCCGCTGCCGCGCCCATGTCGAGAAGCACTTCAGCCTCAAACGCACCCTGGACGCCTACGAGCGCGTCTATCGCGACGCCCTACGCCTGTTTCACACCCCGCAAGGGGAGGAAGTAAACAATGACGGCAAAATCGCCCGGTAACTTCCTTGCGCTCAGGCCGGTTTCTGGCCCCACACGCTCAGTAAGTACATGAGACCGCAAAAATCATCGGAAAAAAAGTCTGCCACAGCCCGCTGACTCAGTGCTTTCATCTCTTCCTCTGTGGCAACCTGTGTTTTCGTAAACAAAGGGATTGAGAGAGCATGGATAGCCATCAAATCATGGCAGACACTGTCGTGTGCTGGCTCTCCTGCTGAGTAGTCGATGGCGTATGCCTCGCGCCGGATGTTGACGAAGCCTGCCCGGCGCAGGAAACGACCGAGCATAGGGGTGAGACCGGCATTGCGACCGCCCGGAGGCGCAAAGGTTTTTCCGGCACGTTCGAGCGCCAGCACGCCCAGGCGTGTGAGGGTTTCCTGAGCCGCGCTATTGGTAAAACCGAGATCGTCGCTTTCTGTGAGACGCAGAATGCCGCCGGGGCGCAGGACGCGGAAGGCTTCCTGCACGAAGGCCGACCAGCCCGCGTTGGACATAAAGCCGATCATCGCTCGCGCATTGACCATATCGAAGCTTTCATCGGAGAAACCCAGCGGTTTTGTCACATCCATCACGCGGAAGGTGACATTATCCAGATCCCTTACCTTCGCCTGCGCCTTTGCGTACTGAAGTACGGTGCCGCTGATATCAACGCCTGTCACCTGCATTTGCGGATGCGTCCGGGCCACTTCTATAGCCCAGCCACCAGGACCACAAGCGACATCCAGCACTCTGGAAATCGTTGCAAGATCGAGGTCGCGGGGAAAAAGTCCACCCATTGCTCGCGTAACCATCATATCCTGATCGACCAGGCGGGCCAGTTCCGCCCCGCTCTCCGCGTCAAGAACGTAGGAATTTTCTTCCTCCGGATTGGTTGACATCCTCTGTCTCCTTCCTAAAAAAGAAGCTCTGTTTTCCTTCAACGGCATTATACCCTGGTGATTTTTGTAGCGCAATATACCTGTATTGCATGGGCAGAATGGGAGAGTACAATTTGACGTAATCTTGCGATCCGGGTATAATCGTGGGGACGTATTTGTCTAGATAATTGGGAATAGTGGGTTAGACTGGCGTTGTTCAGAGATTTGAATTAGCCCCGTTCCTCTGTTGTGTTTTCTCATTTCTGGTCTTTTGTCAAGGAATACACTGATGCCGAAACTGTATGGTTGGGTGCGCGAGGTGGTACCGGAAAGTCTGGCCGATCGGGCCGGTATCCAGCCGGGTGATTTAATTCGCACGATCAATGGACACCTCATTCGCGACCTGGTTGATTATCGCTTTTACGTCGCCGATGAGATATTGACGATTGGCTTTGAGCGTCAGCAAGAGCAGCGTGAAGTAACGATTACCAAAAACTATGATGAGAATCTGGGCGTGCTTTTCGGCGAGGAGCCAGCACCTTTTATTCGCCAGTGCGCTAATAAATGCGTTTTCTGCTTTATCCAGGGCCTGCCCGAACGCTACGCGCCGCAGCCGGGACTGCCGCACGGCATGCGCTCCTCTCTCTACATCAAGGACGACGATTACCGCTATTCGTTTCTCTTTGGCAATTTCATCACCCTGACCAACCTGAAGGAGCACGACTGGCTGCGGCTCGATGAGCAGAAACTGACGCCGCTCTACGTTTCCGTGCATACGACGGAGCCGGAACTGCGGCGCAAGATGGTGGATGGGCCGCGAGCAGGCGACATCCTCGGTCATATCCAGCGCCTCGGCAGCATGCACATCACCTGTCACACCCAGTTAGTACTCTGCCCCACCATCAACGACGGTGAGCACCTGGAGCGCAGCATTCGCGACCTTGCACGGCTCCGGCCCATCGTCGAGTCCATCTCCGTTGTGCCCGTTGGCCTGACAAAGTACAACAACATGATTAAGACGGGCGATCTGCCGCCGCTGCGCCACTATACCCGCGAGGAGGCCGAGGCGGTCATCGAGCAAGTCGAAATATGGCAGCGCCGGTTCGAGGCCGAGAACGAAGACGCGTACCCCTTCGTCTACCTCTCCGACGAGTGGTACTACCTCACTGGCCGCGATTTCCCGCCCGCGCAGCACTACGGCTCCTACGCCCAGATCGAGAACGGCGTGGGCATGACGCGCTACCTGATCGAACAGTGGCAGCGTGGCAAGCGCCGCCTGCCGAAGGCAATGCCCGCGCCGCGCAAAGTCACCTTCGTCACCAGCACCATGGCGCGTTCCGTCATCGAACAGCTTGCGCAGGACACGCGCCAGAGTCGGGGCCTGGACGCACAGGTGCTGCCGGTGGTCAACCAGTTCTTCGGTCCAGAGGTCACGGTTGCCGGGTTGCTCTGCGGCCAGGACGTGCTGGACGCCCTGCTCAGGCAGCACGAAAGTGTCGGCCTCGGTGATCTTGTGCTGCTGCCCCGCGTCATGCTCGACAACGAAGGCATCCGCTTCCTCGACGACCTGACGGTCGAAGAGTTTCGCCAGCGACTACCCTCTGGTGTGCGTGCCGAATTCGTGCGCAATGCCCAGGAAACCGTAGCAGCCATCTCCTCGCTCGCCTCTCCCGTGAACGCGGAGAAAGTTCCTTCAAGAAGGGTGTTGCGCGTGCAGGCTCGGTAGAAGCTATCTTACGCCAGCACAGAGGGATTATCCACCGCTACATTGTTGACGGCGCGGGAGACCTGGCGGGCGGTCATCTCGTCTGCGGGAAAGGGGGCGAGCAGCGATTCCAGGAGTTTGGTGTCGTGGACCTCCGGGTTGAGCCATTCCTGGTACGCCTCTTTTGGCAGGATGACGGGCATGCGGTTATGCACCTGGGCCACCAGTTCGTTCGGGTTGGTGGTAATCAAGGCGCAACTGCGAATGGACTGGCCCTGCGGGTCGGTCCAGGTATCCCAGATGGCGGCGAAGGCGAAGGGTTCGTGGTCCTTGAGGGTGTAGTAGATGGGATATTTGACGCCGTTCTCCTCTTTCCACTCATAGAAACCGTCGGCGACCATCAGACAGCGTCTGTTGTCCAGCAGCCGCCGGAAGCCCGGCTTCTCCTCCAGCGTATCGGCGCGGATATTAATCATCCTGTTGCCAATGGATTCGCTTTTCGCCCATTTTGGGATGAGGCCCCAGCGCAACCACGCCAGGTGCTTTGAGCCATCGGTATCCATGACGGAGACAACTTCTTGCGTCGGAGCGATGTTGTAACGCGCCTTCGCCTCCAGCGTTGCCGGTACGCCGAACATCTGGGCGACGGTCTGTATATTCGTAGTGAGCGTATAGCGTCCGCACATAAATTTTCTCCTTTATCGTAAAGCTTTCACAAACCTCTTTTACGTCTCTCCTCACAGGATTCTATTCTTTTTATACGGCTAAAAACAGGTCGCTAACAAGCTGATCGTTGCGCGCGCAGGCTTTGCCCATAAAAAAGCTCTACTACAAGCGTGGGGAAAAGCATTGCACGAAACGTTTTTTGTTTTTTTTGAGGCGAAATATTTGTTTTTTTGTTGGCTGAGACCCATTTTTGCTTTTTTTTTGTTGATTTGTGGCTGGCTGTCGGCTGGTGAATAACAAAAATGCTTTTTTTGATGTAGCTGTCGATAGCGATAACCGATAGAAGGCGCGTTTTTTTGTTGCGCTTCTGCCATAGAACTTTTTTCGTTGCCGTTGTCGCGTGAGAGTTTTTTTTGTTGCGCTCGCCGCCGCGCCCATAAATCGGCGCTGTGCAGAATGAATTCAGTGCCTGCGGGTTGGAGAGTTTCGCCGGGGATGGCACGGAATGAGGATGCGAGTTGTGGATGTTGGGCTTCCAGCGCGAAACAGTAGTCGCGCCAGGTGGCGGCGAGATCGAAGTTGGAGGGGCGAACAAAGGATTCTCCGCTGAACTCGACGGATTGGATGCGCGAGACGCGGAGGATGTGCTGCTCTCCGCTCTGCGGGTGTGCCGCTACCAGGAACCAGATTCCCGCTTTTGAGACCAGCCCGTAGGGGTTGAGCAGGTGCCGATTGACGTGGCCGGGGCTCTTGTGCTCGTCAAGGTAGAAGAGCAGGATGGTCTGATCGTGGCAAACAGCCTCTTGCAGCACAGGGAGATGCGGGAGGGTTTCTCTGCTATAATACCACCAGGTTGTGTCCATGTGGATGCGCTCGCGCAGGTGCTGCGCTTCCTCACGCTGGCTGCCCGGCAAGGTGGCGGAAAGCTTGAGCAGGGCATCGTTAAGCGCCCGCTCCAGGCCGAGGTCGGAGAGCGGACCAGCCACGCTGAGCAGGAAAAGGGCCTGTGCTTCCGGCCCGGTCAGTCCTGTCAAACGGGTCTGGTAGCCGTCGACAAGGGAGATGCCGCCGCCGGGGCCGCGCTCGGCATAGACAGGGATACCGGCCCCGCTCAGGGCGTCAAGGTCGCGGTAGATGGTGCGTTCCGAGACTTCGAGCAGTCGCGCCAGTTCCTGCGCCGTCAAGCGCCCTCGCGTTTGCAGCAACATCAGCAGTGAGATGAGTCGGTCTGCGCGCATGTACTTTCTCCATGTGAATATGGGGGGTTACTTCGCATTGCAAGTATAGCACGAGCAACAAGAAACTGCCAGCGATTCTTTGCTGCGCTCAGAATGACAGAGCCATGTCATTCTGAGCGCAGCAAAGAATCTCCCACGCACTTACGAGGAATAAGGAGACACTTTATGCACATTACAATTCGGCCAGCTATTGTGCCACAGGATTATATGGCAATTGCCAGGGTGCTGACGGCGGAGATGCCGCTTTGGCCGACGATGGCGCAGAATCTGGCCTACGAGGATGCTGTGCGCGATCCAAAACTGCGCCACACAGTGTTTGTGGCGGAGGTCGAGGCGGGAGACGTGGAGGTACCGCTTTATGAGGATATGGGTGAAGACGAGAGGGCGATGGTGGGCGTTGGAACGATTGGGCATGATGTCTTCGCGCCACGTGAGGACAGGTTCAAGCTGGATATTCGCGTCCATCCTCAGATGCAGGGGCGCGGCGTAGGCAAGCAGCTTTATGATGCGCTGATGCTCCATGTCGAGCCTCTGGGAGTGCGGGAGATCACAACGGAGGTCTGGGCAGCGCATCCACGAGCCGTGCGTTTCGTGACGGATCGAGACTTCGGTGAGGTCTGGCGGCGCATCGACTGGTCGCTAGAGGTTGCTGACTTCGCTTTCGCGCCCTATGCCAGTCTTGAAGAAAGCGTGCGCGCTATGGGTATCGAGATCAAAACGTATGAGGAGCTGGCAGATGACCCACAGCGGCTCAGGAAGCTGTATGAACTGAATAAGGCGCTGTGGCTCGATATTCCCTATGGTGAGCCAGTGATGATGACGCAGCGCTCGCAGGAGCAATTCGAGCAGACAGAGGTGCGCGTGGCAAAGTTCCTGCCCGACGCCTGCTTTATTGCCATCCACGACGGGCAATACGTCGGCTATTCCAGCCTGACGCGCACGGGAGAATACTACGATACGGACATGACAGGCGTACTGCCTGCCTACCGGGGCAAAGGCATCGCGACAATGCTCAAGCTCTCCGGCATCCGCTACGCGCAGGCCCACGACAACCGCGCCATCATGACAATGAATGATTCGGTCAACACCGCCATGATGGCGCTCAACAGGAAACTCGGCTTCCTGCAGGTGGGAACGATTATCCGCTTTGCTAAAAGGTTGAACAGGTAAATGGCTATTACACTGATCTCTCCTGAGATGCTACGACAATGGATATCATCCGCACATGGGAGAAATTTTATTGCAGTTGATGCGCGCCCTCACACGGATTATAAGCGTGGACACATTCCAGGTGCTCTCTGGCTGGGGTGGGAGAACTGGTGCGAGCGAGCGCCAGCCCATGCGAGAACAGAACTGCACCAACCTGGCTACTGGGGTGTACTCGCGGATGCTGCGCCGGGCAAACTGGCGAAGCTGCTTGAGCGAGCCGGAATGAGCAGCGACGTTCCTGTCGTGGTCTATGCAGACGGGCCGCGCTCGAAGGGACGCGAGGGGCGAGTGGCCTGGATGCTGCTCTACTACGGCGCACCATCCGTCTCGCTGCTGGATGGTGGTTGGAGCGGCTGGCTGCGAGCGGGTGGTACTGTAGAACACTCTATGCCGGCACCAGAACGAGAGCGCTTCACGGTGCGCATCCAGCCTCAACGCCGCGTCTGCCTCCTACAGCTCAAGCAAGCATATGCAACCGGAAAACTGCCCCTGCTGGTTGATGCCCGCTCCCGCGCCGAATATGTCGGGCAATGTTATGATTATCAGCCACGCAAAGGTCATCTGCCCACAGCTCTGCATCTTCCATATACGGATTTTTTTGATGAAGCAGGTAATTTTGTGGATAGGGACCGTTATTTGCAGCGCCTGCCAGCAGGGATACGCAAAGCCGAATACATTGTCGCCTACTGTGAGGTGGGCGTGCGTTCAGCCCTCTTCGCCCTCTTGCACGAATACTACACCGGCCAGATCGTCGCCAACTACGACGGCTCCATTATGGAGTGGGCGCTGGATGAGCCGCTGCCGATGGAGCGTCAGGGTAAGATATAATAACAGAGCTGTATATTTGCAAGTTCCCGTTACCGCAAAGGAAGGATGGTTGAGTATATGACAACGGATGCTACGTCTGGCGCGAATGGTGATACGAGGGCCTATCGCAAGAGGGTGGGCTTTGTGGCGGAGTCGCCGAATTTTCCAGGCGATTGGAACTCGGTGGTGGAGAAGGTGAAGATAGCGGATGAACTGGGCTTTGATTCGATCTGGCTGGGTGAATCGTGGGGCTACGAACTGTTTACTTCGATGGCCGATCTCGTGCGCTCCACGAAGCGCATCAAGATCGGGGCGGGCATTGCTAATATTTTCTCGCGCAGTCCGGCGCTGATCGCCAGCACGGTGGCGACGCTGGACGAGCGTTCGGGCGGGCGCATTATGCTGGGGCTTGGGCCTTCAGGCGCTCTGGTCATCGAGCACTGGCATGGTGTTCCTTTTGAGAAGCCTGTGCGGCGCACCCGCGAGTATGTCGAGATTATTCGCACGATCTTGCGCGGGGAGAAGCTGGTCTATCACGGCGAGATATTCAACCTGGAGCGCGGGTTTAAGCTGCGTTTCACGCCGCCGCGCGCGGATTTACCCATCTATATCGCGGCGATGGGGCCGAAGAACGTGGTGCAGTCGGGCGAGATTGCCGATGGCATATTGCCGGTCTACTGGCCGAGCAATAAGTGGGGCGAGCTGCGCCAACAGCTTGACGAGGGAGCGCGCATCGCGGGCAGGCCGCCGCACAGCGCCGCCATCGCGCCCTATATCACTTCCATCATCATGGGCGAGAACACGAATGAGGAGGATTGGGCTGCCGCGCGCTTTGCCGCCGCCATGCCGCTGGCTTATTACATCAGCCGGATGGGCGTCTACTACGCGCAGATGCTAACGCGCAATGGCTACGGCGAGGAGGTCAAGGCGGTACAGGAGGCCGGAAAGCAGGGCATGAAGAGCGCGGTGCAGGCCGTGACGCCGGAATTACTCGACGCCACGGCCATCGTTGGCACCCCGCGACAGATCGTGCAGAAGCTCGATCAGTGGGCCGCTTCGGGCGTGGATGAGCCGCTGCTAGGCATGCCGGAAGGCTCCGTCGAAGAGGCAGGCGAGAAGCTCTCAGCGCTCATGTCGGCGTTGCATTCGTAGGGGCGACCTTCAGGATCGCCCGATGCGCCGGGCGGGCGACCCTGAAGGTCGCCCCTACTGGCCGTTTGGCTGGCGGAACGGGCAGCGAACTCATCGGCGTGCTGCAAGCGTTTGCGCGTCGATGGATGGTTGTGGAAGAGCAGTTCGACGAGCGTGGGTGGGTCGATCTCGGACAGGTTCTGATCGGTCAGCTTTGTCATCATGCTCTTGAACGCCTCGACCATACGCGTCGTTTGCAGCGCGTACTCGTCGGCCTGATGCTCGATTCTGCGGCTGTAGCTGTTGCTCAGCGGCATGATGATCAGGCCAAAGATGGCTGTAAGCAGCAACACGAAGGGGATGGTAGCCGGACTTGCCATGCTCGTATAGATGCGCGCCGTCTGCACCGACCAGTGCAGCGCGAGATTGACGAGGTAGAGACCGCCGAGCGTCAGAATCGACTGGCTGATAATCAGCTTCCAGATGTCGGCATGGACGTGATGTCCCAGTTCGTGCGCCAGCACCACCTCGATCTCGTCGGGCGTGTAGCGGTCCAGCATGGTATCGCCGATGACGATGCGCCGTGTGTGGCCGAGGCCCATGAGGGCAGCGTTCGCCGCCGTCGTCTTGTCGCTCATCTTCATCGTGAAGACGCCGCGCACGCGAGTATGGGCGCGAGCGGCGAGCGCCAGCAGGCGCTGCTTCAACTCACCCTCAGGCAGCGGGGTGAACTTGTAGAACAGCGGCATGATGAGCACGGGCGCGAGGTTCGCCATCACGACCGAGAAGAGCAGCATGACCAGCCCAACCCAGAGCCACCACGCGTCCGGCTGCGTCGCCAGCAGCAGGTAAACCAGTTCAACTGCCACGCACTCGAAGACCAGTCCCAGCGCCAGCCCCTTGAACAGGTCGGCCAGCCAGCCCCGCAGTGACTGCGTGGAGAGGCCATAGCGATGCGGCAGCAC
>Ga0209061_1000412_pt1 | contig 113640 bp, 107 predicted proteins | sample Coa_R1_10_FD_187157 | JGI IMG/M metagenome (GOLD analysis project Ga0209061, IMG submission 187157) | Surface soil microbial communities from Centralia Pennsylvania, which are recovering from an underground coalmine fire - Coalmine... | ecosystem: Environmental > Terrestrial > Soil >... | reverse complement strand
ACGCCGGAGGCGCTGCCCGAGGATCTCGTCTTCCGGGTCAACTACCTCGGCGGCCAGATGCCGACGTTCGCGCTGAACTTCTCCAGGCCCGGCGCGCAGGTCGCCGCCCAGTACTACAACTTCGTCAGGCTCGGCCGCCAGGGCTACCGGCACGTGCAGCAGACCTGCCAGGATGTCGCGCTCCACCTGTCCGGCGAGATCGGGAAGATGGGCCCGTTCGAGCTGCTCACCGAGGGCAGGGACCTGCCGGTGTTCGCGTTCAAGCTGCGCGACGACGTCACGGCCTACTCGGTGTTCGACCTTTCCGACCGGCTGCGGATGCGCGGCTGGCAGGTGCCGGCCTACACCTTCCCCGCGGACATGACCGGCACGGCGGTGATGCGGATCGTGGTCAGGAACGGCTTCAGCAGGGACCTGGCCAACCTGCTGCTCGACGACATCCGGCTGCACGTGCGGACCCTGGAGCATCACCCCCAGAGCCAGCCGCCTGCGGGCATCCAGCGCAGGCGCGAGGCCTTCAGGCACTGAGCCTTCAGGGGCCTGAGCGCCGCAACGTCTCCCGCCGGATATCCCGCCGTGGCCGCGGCCGCGGCGGCGAGGTACGTTACCGGAGGACCGGCAGGAAGCTTCGGGAGGAGCCGGCGATGGCGGTGCTGCGCAGCTACGTGTCCGGGGGGTGGCTGGAGCCGGCCGACGAGGGGCGGCCGGTGCTGGACGCGGTGACCGGCGAGGAGGTCGCCCGGGTGTCGTCGGCGGGCGTCGACACGGCCGCGGCGCTGGAGTACGGCAGGTCGGCCGGCGGGTCCGCGCTGCGGGACCTGACGTTCCACCAGCGGGCGGGGGTGCTGAAGTCGCTGGCGCTCTACCTGCGCGAGCACCGCGAGGAGCTGTACGCGACGAGCGCCCGGACCGGGGCGACGCGCGCGGACGCCAGGTTCGACGTGGACGGCGGGATCGGGGTGCTGTTCAGCTACGCGAGCAGGGCCCGCCGCGAACTGCCCAACGACACCGTCTACGTCGAGGGCCCGGCCGAGCCGCTGGGCAAGGACGGGACCTTCGCCGGCCAGCACATCCTCGCCCCCCGGCACGGGGTCGCCGTGCAAATCAACGCGTTCAACTTCCCGGTGTGGGGGCCGCTGGAGAAGTTCGCCCCGGCGTTCATCGCCGGGGTGCCGAGCCTGGTCAAGCCGGCCACGCAGACCGCTTACCTGACCGCCAGGCTCGTCGAGCTGATGGTCGGCTCCGGGCTGCTGCCGCCGGGCACGCTGCAGCTGGTCTGCGGCGCGGCCGGCGACATGCTCGACCACCTGGGCGAGCAGGACCTGGTGCTGTTCACCGGGTCGGCCGCGACCGCCCGCCGGCTGCGGGCTCACCCGGCGGTGGTCTCCCGCGCGGTCCGGTTCAACGCCGAGGCCGACTCGCTGAACTGCTCGATCCTGGGCCCGGACGCCGCGCCGGGCACGCCGGAGTTCGGCCTGTACGTGGATCAGCTGGTCACCGAGATGCTCGTCAAGGCCGGCCAGAAGTGCACGGCGATCCGCCGCGCGCTGGTCCCTGCCGCGCTCGCCGACGACGTCACCGAGGCGGTGCGCGGCAAGCTGGCCACGGTCGTGGTCGGCAGCCCAGACGCCGAGGGAGTGCAGATGGGCGCGCTGGCGAGCCTGGAGCAGCGCGAGGAGGTGCGCCGCTCGGTCAAGGCGCTGCTGGCTGCGGGGCGGCTCGTCTTCGGCGACCCCGACCACGTCCAGGTCGTCGGCGCCAGCGCCGAACGCGGCGCGTTCATCTCGCCGCTGCTGCTGCGCGCCGATGATCCCGGCCGCCCGGAACCGCACCAGGTGGAGGCGTTCGGCCCGGTCGCCACGGTCATCGGCTACCGCGACGCCGCCGAGGCGATCGACCTCGCCGCGCGCGGCCGCGGCAGCCTGGTCGGCTCGGTCGTCACCGCCGATGCCGGCTTCGCCCGTGACGTGGTGCTGGGCCTGGCGCCCTGGCACGGCCGCCTGCTGGTCCTGGACCGCGACGACGCGGCCGCCTCGACCGGGCACGGCTCGCCGTTGCCGATGCTGGTGCACGGCGGCCCGGGGCGGGCCGGCGGCGGGGAAGAGCTCGGCGGCATCCGGGCGGTGCTGCACCACATGCAGCGCACCGCCGTGCAGGCCAGCCCGCGGCTGCTTTCGGCGGTCACCGGGCGGTGGGTCGCCGGCGCCGCGGCGACAACCGGCGGTAAGCACCCGTTCCGCAAGCCGCTGGCCAAGCTGCGGATCGGCGACGCGGTGACCGCGGGCCCGCGGCGGGTGACGCTCGAAGACATCGAGCACTTCGCCGGGTTCACCGGCGACACCTTCTACGCGCATATGGACGAGGAGGCCGCCCGGGCCAACCCGTTCTTCGACGGCCGGGTGGCGCACGGCTACCTCATCGTCTCGTTCGCCGCCGGCCTGTTCGTTCACCCCGACCCCGGGCCGGTGCTGGCCAACTACGGCCTGGACAACCTGCGCTTCCTCGCTCCCGTCTACCCCGGCGACGAGCTCACCGCGACGCTGACCTGCAAGCAGATCACCCCGCGCGAGGACGCCGACTACGGCGAGGTGCGCTGGGACGTCGCCGTCACCAACCAGGACGGCAAGCCGGTCGCCGGCTACGACCTGCTCACCCTGGTCGCCAAGCGCTGGCCGCCCGGCTGACCCGGCTCAGGTACCGCTCGGCCAGGTCGCAGCTATCGCGGGTGAAGCCCGCGCCGAGGGTGGCGGCGATGTCCGCGCCGCGGTGCGAGCCGACCCACGCGACCAGCAGCAGCCGCCGGAACAGGATGAACGTCCACGCCTCCGCCTCATCGGCGGGCGGCAGGCCGGCGGCCCGGCGGTATCCCTCCAGCCAGCTGTCCACCAGGGCCGGCACCTGCGGCGAGTGCTCGACGAAGCTGACCGCGGCGCCCAGGTCGTACAGGTACCAGCCGAACCCGCAGTCGTCGAAGTCGATCACGCCGACCGTTCCGTCGTGCACGAGCAGGTTGGCGAGCCGGGTGTCGGCGTGCACCAGGCCGTAGCGGTCCGGCCCGGCGCCGAACGCGGCCAGCCGGGAGCGCAGCGTCGCGTCGAGGCGGCCGAGCACCGCGCGTTCGGCGGGGCCGACGCCGATGCCGTCCTGCCAGCGCCCCCAGCGCGCCTCGGTGCCGAACGCGGCGGCGTAGTCCCAGTGGAACCGGGTGAACCCGGCCGGCCGCGACCACGCCCTCGCGTGGTTGTGCATCCGCGCGGTGAGCTCGCCGAGCTCGGCGAACTGATCGCCGGTCAGTTCCGGCTCGGCGCCAGGAAGGAACTCGAAGCGCACGCAGTGCCGCGCCGCCGCGCCGCCCGGCTCGGCGACGGTCACGATCCGCCGTCCGTCCGCGGCGGGCAGCACCCTCGGCGTGCGCACCCCCGCCTCGGCCCGCAGCGCGTCCATCCAGGCCAGCTCGGAGGCTATCTCCGCCTCGGTATGGTAGCCGAGCCGGTGCACGCGCAGCACGGACCGCCCGGCGTCCGGGTCGCTCACCAGGAAGGTCGCGTTCTCCGAGACGGCGAGCAGGTCGACGGACGCCTCCGGGTGGCAGCGGTAGGCGCGCAGCGCCCGCCGGGCGCACCGGGTCACCCGGGCCAGGACGTCCTCGCCCGCCGACAGGTCGTGCCCGGCGCCGGCCGCGCCCGGGTGACCGTCCCCGCCGGTCGCCGCGCCGCCTGAAGGGTCCGGGAACACGAGGCTCGTTCGGCTGACAAGAGGGCGGCAGCGGCGCGGTCAGGCGGTGGCGCGCGGCGCGGTGCCGGCCGAGGCGCCGCGCAGGCGGGCCAGGGCCTCGGCCAGGATGGCCTCGCCGTCGGAGTCGCTGCGCCGCTCCTTCACGTAGGCGAGGTGAGTCTTGTAGGGCTCGACCCGGGGCGGCGCCGGCGGGTTCTGCTCGTCCTGACCGGCGGGGTTGCCGCACCTGGGACACTCCCAGATGTCGGGGACCTGGGCGTCGCTCGCGAACGAGGGCCGGGTCTCGTGCTTGTTCGCGCACCAGAACGACACCCAGATCCGCGGCGCGGACTCGCCGCGCTCGGCCTCCCCCATCGGGCCCGCGCCCACCCTGCTGCCACGGATGGCGTTGCCACTGCTCACAGATCACCCCTTGAAGGTCAGTGCGGTATTCGCCAAACCTGTCAAGCCAGAACTTCGATGCGGGATAGCTGCGGGAAGGCGTTACCCGCTAGTGATTAATCAGCCAGCCGAGAGCGACGATGCAGACGAACCAGATGACACCGAAGAAGATGGTGAGCCGGTCCAGGTTCCGCTCGACGACGGATGAGGAGCCGAGGGTGGACGTCACCCCGCCGCCGAACAGGTCGGACAGGCCGCCGCCCTTGCCCTTGTGCAGCAGCACGAGCAGCACCAGCATGATGCTCGTGATGATCAGGATAACGGAAAGGCCGATGATCATCGCTGTTATCCATCTCCTGCGGTTATCCAGGTGAAAGGCTAGGCTGCCAGTTCACGATACCTGCAGATCTGAGCGAACTGCCCGGCGTCGAGGCTGGCGCCGCCGACGAGCGCGCCGTCCACGTCCGGCTGGGCCATGATCGGCGCGATGTTGTCAGGCTTGACCGACCCGCCATACAGGATACGCACGGAACCGGCCGCTTCGCGGCCATGAACCGCAGAAATCCGTGCCCTGATCGCGGCGGCCATCTCCTGCGCGTCCCCGGGGGTGGCCACCTCGCCGGTGCCGATGGCCCAGACCGGCTCGTAGGCGATCGCCATCGCGGCCACCGCGCCGGCCGCGACGCCGGCCAGCGAGCCGTCGAGCTGGCCCAGGGTGTGCGCGACGTGCCGGCCGGCCTGGCGCACCTCCAGCGGTTCCCCGACGCACAGGATCGGCGTCAGCCCGGACCGCAGCGCGGCCCGCACCTTGGCGCTGACCAGCTCGTCGGACTCCGCGTGGTACTGCCGCCGCTCCGAGTGGCCGGCCAGCACGTACCGGCAGCCGAGCTTGGCCAGCATCGGCCCGGACACGTCGCCGGTGCAGGCGCCGGCCTCGCGCGGGGACAGGTCCTGCGCGCCGTGGCAGATGCGCAGCCTGTCGCCGTCGATCAGGGTCTGCACGCTGCGCAGCGCGGTGAACGGCGGCAGCACCACCACCTCGACCGCGTCGTAATCGCTGCCGGTGAGCGTGAACGCCAGCTTCTGCACCAAGGCGATCGCCTCGAGATGGGTGCAGTTCATCTTCCAGTTGCCCGCCATCAGCGGGAACCGGGTGGCCTTGCCGGGGCCGCCGCGGGCCGTCACGGACCGCCCTCAAGCGCGGTCAGTCCCGGAAGCGTCCTGCCTTCCAGGTACTCGAGGCTGGCGCCGCCGCCGGTGGAGATGTGCCCGAACGCCTGCTCCGGTATGCCGAGCGCCCGGACCGCGGCCGCCGAGTCGCCGCCGCCCACCACGGTCAGCCCGTCTACCCGGCTGACCGCCTCCGCCACCGCGCGGGTGCCCGCGGCGAAGGCCGGGAACTCGAACACCCCGGCCGGGCCGTTCCAGAACACCGTCTTGGCGTCGGCGAGCTTGTCCGCGAACAGCGCACGGGTCCGCGGGCCCGCGTCCATCCCCTCGCAGTCGGCGGGGATCCCGGTCACCGGGACCACCTCATGCGCGGCGTCCGGCGCGAAGTGCGTGGCAACGACCAGGTCCACGGGAAGGACCAGCTCCACGCCGCGGCGCTGCGCCTCGGCCATCACCTCGGTGACCGCGGGGATCTGCTCCGGCTCCAGCACCGAGTTCCCGACCTCGTAGCCGCGCGCCGCCAGGAACGTGTACGCCATCCCGCCGCAGACCAGGATCCGGTCCGCCAGGCTCAGCAGGCTGCCGATCACGCCGAGCTTGTCCGACGGCTTCTTGCCGCCGAGCACCACGACGAACGGCCGCGCCGGGTCGGTGGTGAGCCGCCGCAGCACCGCCACCTCCCCGAGCACCAGATCGCCGGCGGCGTGCGGCAGCAGCGCGGGCAGGTCGTACACCGATGCATGCTTGCGGTGCAGCGCGCCGAACCCGTCGCCCACGTACAGCTCGCCGAGCCGGGCCAGCCTGCGCGCGAACGCCGCCCGCTCCGCGTCGTCCTTGCTGGTCTCGGCGGGCTCGAACCGGACGTTCTCCAGCACCGCCACGTCCCCGTCGCCCAGCCCGAACGCGGTCTCCTCCGCCGCGCGGCCCGCCACGTCGGGCGCGAACGCCACCGGCCTGCCGAGCAGCTCGCCGAGCCGTGACGCCACCGGCCGCAGCGACGGGCCGCCCGCGGCCCGCTCCGCATGGCTGGCGCCCTTCGGCCGGCCGAGGTGCGCCAGCACGATCACCCGCGCCCCCCGCCCGGACAGCTTGGCGATCACCGGCAGGCTGGCCCGGATCCGGCCGTCGTCGGTGATCTGCCCGGTCCCCGCCAGGTCCAGCGGCACGTTCAGGTCGCAGCGCAGCAGCACCCGGCGGCCGGGGACCTGCAGGTCATCAACCGGCCGCATCACCGCAGCCGCGAGGCGACAAGCGCGGTCAGGTCGGCGAGCCGGCAGGAGTAGCCCCACTCGTTGTCGTACCAGCCGAAGACCTTGACCTGGTCGCCGGACACCATGGTCAGCGACGCGTCGAACACGCACGACGCGGGCGAGCCCACGATGTCGGCGGACACGATCTGGTCCTCGGTGTAGTACAGGTAGCCCTTGAGCGGCCCCTCGGCGGCGGCGCGGAACGCCGCGTTCACCTCCTCCGCGGTGACCTCCCGGGACACCTGGACGGTCAGGTCGGTGATCGAGCCGTCCGCCACCGGTACCCGCATGGCGCGGCCGTCCATCCTGCCCGCCAGCTCGGGCAGCACCAGCGCGGTCGCCTTCGCCGCCCCGGTCGTGGTGGGGATGATGTTCTGCGCCGCGGCCCGGGCCCGGCGCAGGTCCTTGTGCGGGAAGTCCAGGATCACCTGGTCGTTGGTGTAGGCGTGGATCGTGGTCATCAGGCCCCTGACGATCCCGAAGCTGTCCAGCAGCACCTTGGCCATCGGCGCGACGCAGTTCGTGGTGCACGACGCGTTGGAGATGACATGGTGGACCGCCGGGTCGTAAGCCCCGTCGTTGACGCCCATCACGATCGTGATGTCCTCGCCCTTGGCCGGCGCCGAGATGATCACCTTCTTCGCGCCGGCGTCGAGGTGCGCCCGCGCCGTCGGCCCGGCGGTGAACCGGCCGGTCGACTCGATCACCACGTCCACGCCCAGGTCCCGCCACGGCAGCCGGGCCGGCTCGCGCTCGGCCAGGATCTGGATCTTCTTGTCGCCGGCCCGGATGACGTCCCCGGACACCGACACCCCGGCCGGCAGCGTGCCGAGCACGGTGTCGTACTTCAGCAGGTGCGCCATGGTGGCGATGTCGCCCAGGTCGTTCGCGGCGACGATCTCGAAGCCGCGGTCCCCGGCCGCGGCGTTGACAGCGCGCCAGAAGTTACGGCCGATGCGGCCGAACCCGTTGATACCCACCCGAATGGTCACAGCACCAAATCTCCTCGTGATCTCCAGCCGCTCCGAGATTATCGGACGCCGTCCCCCGGCCGCGGCGTGGGGCGGGCGGCGTGGGGGAGGCGGCGCCATCCCCGCCCGTCCGGCGCCTGTCTGTGCCCCTGTACCCGGCAGGCTTGTTCCGATCCTCGTGGTCTAGACCTTATCAAAAGACAAGCTCATTTGCCCGAACGAGATCGTGCCTCCTCCGCGGACACCCGCCCCGCCGCCGTTGCCCGGCGGAGCCGAGGGCGTCGTTGCGGCAACGACGCCCACCGGTGGGCGTCGTTGTGGCAACGACGCCCACCGGTCCGGCCGCGGCGGCACGAACTGCGGGCCCGCGGCGGCTACACGCCGGTCCGGGCGGCAAGCCGGCCCGACCGGACGGCCGCGGCGAACGCGGCGTAGTCCCGCTCGTTCTGATCGGCGTAGGCCGCGGCGAAGCCCGCGATGGCCCGGTCGAAGGCATCCCCCTTGCCCAGGTAGGAGGCGATCGCTATCCGGTCGCCCCACCGGGCGTGGGCCCGGGCCAGCGTCGCCCCGCAGATGCGCGAGTACAGGGTTGCTCCCGGGACGAGCAGGCCGTCCGCGTCCGCGCTGCCCTTCCAGTCGTGGAACTGGCGCACGTAGTAGTCGCGGGTGACGCCGTCCATCCCCTTGATGCGCTGCCAGCCCAGGAAGATGTCGGTCGCCGCCTGCATCAGCCGCTGCCCGGCGACGACCCGCTCGCCGTGGTTCGGGTAGCCGCTCGCGCCGAGGAACCGTTCGAGCACGGAGGCCTGCGCCTCCTTGACCTGCAGGAACAGCGGGTCGCCGTGGTCGCGCCCCAGCAGCAGCATGATGTAGCAGCGGGTCCCGACGCTTCCCACGCCGACCATCTTGTAGGCCGCATGCACGTAGCGGAATTCCTCCACCGGGTGATGCTGGCGCCCGAGGGTGCGCCGGTACGAGCTGAGCAGCTTCTTGATGACCGGAGCAGGGTCCTCCCATTCCGACCCCGGCTGGATCAGGTCCTCGATCGGGATGATGACCGGAGGGTCGGCGACGATGCGCAGCTCCCCGTCGACCTGGTCCGCCCGTTTGGCGAATACCCTGGTGCTGTCGCGGGTCCTCGCCTTGGTGACCATCTCCTCGACCGCCCGGCCCTCGGCCTTGCCGACCCGCTTGACGCGGATCTCCCTGCGGACCAGCTTGAGCAGCATCCCGGCCTCGAAGTGCTCGTACCACGCGTCCAGGCTTCCCATCCCGGCCGCCCGGCGCATCCGGTCCCGGTACTCCCGGACCCCCGCCACCACGATGTCCCGGCGGTCGGCCGCGCCGAAGCCGCGGTCGCGCCCCATGATCTCGAAGCTCGCGGCCAGGCGCTTCACGTCCCACTCCCACGGGCCGGGGAGGGTCTCGTCGAAGTCGTTGATGTCGAACAGCATCCGCCGCTCGGGCGTGCCGAACAGGCCGAAGTTCGACAGGTGGGCGTCACCGCACAGCTGCACGGTGACCCCGGACACCGGGGTGGCCGCCAGGTCGGCCGCCATGATCAGCGCGGCGCCGCGGTAGAAGGTGAACGGCGAGACCAGCATCCGCCCGTAGCGGACGGGGACCAGCTCCGCTACCCGGCTTGCCGCCTGCTCTTCGAGCAACGCGACCGGGTCCGGGCGGTCCGCTGCGGGCTCCCACCGTCCGTGGCTGCGCCGCGGGGCTCGCCCGCGGGCCTCCTTGCCCCTGGCCATGCGCTCGTCCACGGTCAGGTGCCTGCGCCTCCAGCTCGGCGCCGGCGCCACCGTGGCCTCGGCCAAACGGACGGAGCTCACAGGTAGTCTCTCCTTCGCATCCAGACGAGGGTCGCCCAGCCCCAGATGGGCGGCAGGTACGAGGTGAACAGCCGCTGGATGAACACCGCGGCGGTGGCGTCGGCCTCGGACACGCCTGCCGCGGTGAGCCCGAGGATCATGCCCGCCTCCACCACGCCCATGCCGCCGGGCGACGGCGAGATGCCGCCGATGATGCCGGCCAGCGTGATGACCACGATCAGCGTGGGCAGCCGGAGATGGTCGCCGAAGGCGCGCAGCGACACGGACAGGGCCATGGCCACCAGCAGCTCGTTGCCGAGCGAGCCGCCGAGCAGCAGCACCAGCTTGCGCGGAGAGCGGGCGATCCGGGTCAGGTTGCCCCATATGTCGCGCGCCTTGGGCAGCAGCCTGGCGGCGGCCAGCCTGCGCAGCCGCGGCACGGCCAGCGCCAGGCCGGCCAGCACCGCGACCGCCACCACGACCGCGAGGATGATCCACACCAGCCTGGAGTCCCCGCCGGACTGGGGGGTGGCCTCAAGGTGGATGGTCCCCCAGGCGAACGGCAGCGCGGCCAGGAACAGCACGGTGATCGCGATCCAGCTGGCGGCGGTCATGATGGCGCCGGAGCTCAGCGCGACCGCGGCGTCGTAGCCCTGCTTCTGGTAGAAGCGCACCCGGGTGGCGAAGACCGCCGGGGCGCCGCCGGCCAGCCCGCTGAACGCGTTGGCGAACTCCACCGCCACCGCCCGCCCGAACGGAAGCGGCCCGGCGACGCTGCCGATGCCTTCGACGGCCGAGGCCACGTAGGCCAGCTGGGCCAGGACCAGCGCCATGATGACCCACAGCCAGTCGGCGCCGATCACGGTGTCGAAGGACCTTGAGACGTCGATGAGCACGCCGATCAGCGCCCAGCCGCCGATCAGCGTGCCCACGATCATGATCAGCGTCGGCCAGCTCACGCGGCGGGGCTCGGCCAGCACCGGCAGCTCGATCGAGGCGGCGCGGGCCGCGTCCCGGCGGACGTCGTCCAGCAGCTTCCGGCTGCCGCGCAGTGCCCGGCCGAGGGCCGGGTCGAGCGCTGGCTTGTGCAGGTGGCGAAGCGCGCCCGTGAGCAACTCGGGGTCGAGGGACCGGGCGGCGGCCTCGGCGGCGCGTCCGGCGCCGACCGTCACGGCCGTGGCCGCCAGCGCGCCGGCCAGGTCGCGGTCGAGCTGATCGGCCGCGGCGCTTGCGGCGGCGTTGCGGAAGTCCGCCAGCACGGCGGTCTGCCCGGCCGGGCCGATCAGCAGCGCGTCCCCGCTGATCGCGCCGTGGGCGATGCGGGCCTTCCGCAGGATCAGCAGCTGGCGGTAGATGTCGTCCAGCGCGGCGTCGCTGACGGCGGCGGGATCGGCCTGCGACAGCGGTGTCGCGGCCGGCAGGTCATAGACCAGCAGCGCGTCCCTGGACGGACCCGCGGTTCCGGCCTCCACCAGCGCGGGCACCGTGACGCCCGCCTGGCCGGCCCGCAGGGTCAGGAATGCCTCACGCTGGACCTGCTGCTGCCGGGTCAGCGTCAGGGTCGGCCCGGAGTCCCGGTACAGCAGGAACCGGCCCGCCTTGGTCAGCAGCCTGGCGTCGGCGGCGTCGCGGCCGTAGACGGCGATGCCGAGGCGGCGCGCCCGATCCCCGATTCCTGTCTCGGCGGCCTCGTACTTCGCCACTCCCCAGGCCTGACGCGGCAGCGGGTGCACCCAGTCCGCGCGGACGCCGAGCTCGGCCAGCAGCAGCCGCACGTCGGCGGCGGACGGCAGGCCCAGCGGCGAGCCGAACACCAGCCGCACCGCCGCCGTCGCTCCCCAGCCGATGACGAGGCTGCCAAGGACGTTGAGGGGCAGACCCTGGCCTCCCACCGCGCAGGCCAGCGCGACCAGCGCGATGAACAGCTCGATCAGGCGCTGCACGCCCCGCGCCAGGTAGGGCAGGGCCGCGGTGGCAACGGCCCCGAACAGCGCGATCCGCAAGACCGGGAAGCTCAGGTCGTAGCCGCCGAGGGCGATCCCGGCCGTCCGGCCGCCCCGGCCGCCGAGCCACAGGACCAGCAGCCCGCCAACTGCCGCCGCGCAGGCCGCGCTCACCCCGATGTCGCGCGCCACCTCCCAGCGACGGGCCAGCAGGGCGAATATGACCAGGAAGGCGAGGACGCCGAACGAGCCCGCCTGATACACCACCGTCACCAGCCAGGTGATGCTCCACGGCGGCGGGTGAATGACCGCGACGATGGCCCTGTCGACGCGGGAGTCGTAGTGGATGACGAGCAGGCAGCACGCCAGGGCCAGGACCGCGGCGGCCAGGCGCATCCCGTCGGTCCCGCGCCGGCGCCGCCGGCCGTCGCCGGCCGGCGCGAACAGGACCGACTGCCAGCCGCGCGACGGCGGCTGGGGAAGTGAGTCCGTGCTGTCTATGAGGTCTTCAGCCACGCCGGACCAACTGCCTCCGGGCGTCTACCGGCGGCCGGGACTGGCCAGGTCGTCACGTGCCTGCCAAGACCCTGGCCTTCTCCTGCTCGAACTCGGCGGTGGTGAGGACTCCCTGGTCGCGCAGTTCGGCGAGCCTGGCCAGCTGGTCGGCCGGGCTGCGCGGGCCCGCGGCCTGCCTGACGTAAGCCTGGAATTCCTCGTCCTGGCGCCGTGCCTGCCGCACCGACCGCTCGTGCATGCCGCCGCCGCGGATGATCAGGTAGGCAAGCACCCCGATCAGCGGGATGAACAAGACGAACAAGAACCACAGCGCCTTTGCCCAGCCGGACAGGTCATGGCTGCGGAAGATGTCGACGAAGATCCAGATCAGGATCCAGATCCAGATCACCCACAGGAAGATCTCCAGGATCGTCCAGAACACCCCGAGCAGCGGGTAGGAGTAGGAGCTCACAGCGAGCGGCATCGTGCCCTCCTCGGCGAGATGACCGTCGTCCCGGCGTGAGACTCCATAAGCCACCGGGGTCATCAAGCCGGTTACCGGGACTGGCCGGCGGCTTGTCCCGGACGCTAACCGCGGCCGCGCCGGGGCGTCATCACCCTGTGCGGGTGAGGCTTGCCGGCCGGCGCCGCGGCCGCGGGTCGCCGCTCAGCCGGTCCGGCAGGCGCGGCGCTCGGCTCGGGGAGCCTCCCGTGAGGTCAAGCGCGGCCTGCCGCGGCCGGGAGCCGGTGTCGGGGCTTTCACCCTCTCGGGGGGATGCGGCCTGTGACCGCGCGCGGTGGGATCGGTGGCGTAGGGCGCCTGCCAGCAGTGACCGTGGTCGGCCCGTCGTGGCTCGGCACGCCGAGGGGGAGTTGTCGTGAGCGATGGTGCGAGCCCGGCGCGGAGCTCATCCGGACGGCTGCCGTGGCTGACGGCTGGCCGTTGCGCCCGGCGTCCGGCCATGACCTGGGCGGGCAGCCACGGATGTGACTGACCGGTCCGCGGCGGCGGCCAAGCCTCCCCTGGCCGTCAGGATCGACGACGAGAAGACCTATCCGCTGCCGTGGCAGGCGGTGGCCAAGCGGGCCGCGGCGGTCCTCGCCGCCGGCATCGCCATCTACCTGGTGTTCCGGCGATCACCGAGGTGCTCGCGTCCTGGCCGCGGCTGTCGACCCTGGACCCGCGGTGGTTCGCCCTGGCGATCGGGGCCCAGGCCGCCCACTTCGCGTGCACGTTCGCGCTGCAGCGGCCGGCCTTGCGGACCAGGGCATGGTTCCCGGTCGTCACCTCCCAGTTGGCCGGCAACGCGATCACTCTCGTCATGAACCGTCGCGGGCGCGCGCCGCCGGGCCGCTTCCGGGCGCCGCCGACCGGGTTCACCCCGTCAGGGTGATCCCGGTGAGGCGCGGCCCGGCCTAGGTTCGCCTCGTGGCAGGGCCGCCGTCGGCGAGCCCGTGGGACCGATGGTGGAGGTAGGCGGCATGAGACGAAGCGGCATGGGGCTGGCCGGCAGGGGCCGGGGCCTCGTCGGCACGGTGGCGCGGACAGCGGTCATCGCGGGCACGGCGTCGGCCGTGGCCGGCCGCGTGGCGCAGCGTCGCGAGGCCAGGAAGCACCACCAGCAGGCGCAGATCGACGAGCAGGGGGCAGCGTCGCCGGCGGGGCAGCCCGAAGCGGCGGCAGGGGACGGAACGGCACCAGCCGGCGGCCTCGGCGCCGACTCGATCGCCCGGCTGCAGCAGCTCGGCGACCTGCACAAGCAAGGCATCCTGACCGACGAGGAGCTTGCGGCGCAGAAGGCCAAGATCCTCGGCACGTAGGCGGCCACGTCACCCGCCGGGCGAGCGCGGCCGCAGGTCATTCGCGACCGCTCCCGGCCGCCGCGGAGCCGGTCAAGTGGTCCTGGACGACTGACACTGCCGCCCGCCTCGGTTCCGGCAGCGGGAAAGGCACAGCGATCATGGCCAGCCTGCTCATCTCAGGTCACCGGCAAGGGAAGGTTGCATGGCACGGCCGGCCTCGAGGAAGCCGATCATCGGGGCGCATCCGCCAGCAATTGCTGGCGGATGCCGTTATTCCGCCGCCCATGAGCGGCCGGTAGTGCCGGCACGCAGCGGACGAGCGGATTCGCCGCCGCCGCCACGTTCACCCGCAATGGGTGAAGTCAGGCGACGGCCCGTTGCGACAGACTGTTTTCGGCAAGGACGGCTTTTGCCGACACGACGGAAGGCCGGTGCCATGTTGGCCGCGCAATCGCTCCTCCTGTGGCGTGGCGCCCTCCGGAGCCCGGACGCAGCGCCACGCGAGGAAGCACAGCGCCGACCTCGCGTTCGGACGCCAGCGGGACGAATCATCTGCCTCCGGCCTACCTGGGAGTTGTCGGCTGGCACCGCTGACGCACTGGTGCAGACGGTGGGCAGTCGCGTCCGGGCGGCAACCCCTCCCGCAGGCACGGTCGTGCTTGATCTTTGCCTGACACGCGCCATTGACGATGACACGCGACGGGCGCTGCGGAGGCTTCATCGCCTGCTGGCGCACAGCCAGGCACGGCTGCGCCTGGTCCATCCGGCGGCCGCGGTCCGCGCGACGCTCACCATCGGCGGGCCCATCGACGCGATCAGTCCGAAGGACGTTCACGGCAGCCTCCGCGAAGCGCTGCTCGCCGCGCACGCCTCGCTGCCAGGTCCCGCTCTCGTCACGCCTGCTACCCGGCGATTTCTCACCGAGCCGCCTGAGCCGTTGTCCCTGCCGTAGCCATGCGGTCGCCTCCGGACTGAACACATGAAAAGAACGGACCGGCAGGCCGCCGTACCGAGAGAAGGTGTGACAGGTGGAACCGGATTCCCGGCAACCTCGCGGGCGGGCGGCTGAGCATTTCGCTGCTGCATATCGATGACAGGAGGCGGCTCATGGACGGCAACCTCGCAGTCGCCGGCTCCATAGCGTGCCAGCCATGATCTTTGCCGAATACATTGTCATGTTCGTGTTCGTCGCGATCATGGGATTTGGCCTGCCGGGCCCGGGTCAGGCATCGCTGATCGCCGCGGGCGCCCTGGCTGGGGAGGGCCACCTCAACGTGGGGATCGTCGCGGTAATCGGCCTGGTCGCCCTGGTGGTCGGGTCGTACGTCGGATACAGGATTGGCGCCTGGAAGGGGCGGGGGCTCCTCGACCGCCCCGGTCCCCCTCTCGAGAGAACCCGCAAGAAGCTACTCGCGAAAGGCGACGAGGGATTCGGCCACGGTAGCGTGACCTTCTTCGCGTCCGCAATGATGCCTTCATTTCTGCCCGGGATTTTTCATGTTCGGCTCTACACCTTCATGCTGGTCTCGGCTGCGGCTAGCACCTGCTGGACCGTCATGTACGTCGGGCTGTCGTATTTCTTCGGCGCCGAGATCGCGCACCATATTGCGAGCACAGGCACGAATGCCATACTCGGCGTGGTCGTTCTCGTCGTGGTAGGGCTCGGCGTCAGGTTCGGATGGTCATGGTGGCGCGCCAAGCGGCGGGAACAGGCAGGCCGGCCGCCAGGCGTAGGCCGCGTGCGGCGTGATAATCACATCGTCCAGGCTGAACAGGGGGGTTTTCCGGTTTCCAGTCCCGCTGCTTGGCGGGTTCCTCCTCGATGTCGTCCACGGCAGCCGCGGCGATCCAGCCTCCCTCCAGCGCCAGGTACAAGGCAGCGTCGTTGACGACGGGCGGACGAGGATCAGCGTCGGCTTCATGCGCCGCAGTTCCCCCTCGCCGATGCGATGGCGCGTCTCCTTGGTGAGCGGCGCCGGGATCACCAGGTAGTCCGAGTGCTCGATCAGCGCGCCGAGCGACACGGGCCCAGCGCGGCGGGCGGTCACGTCCTCCGCTGCCATGTACGGGTCATGGGCGATGACCCGCATGCCGAACGCGTGCGCCCGGGCCGCGATCGCCTGCCGTCCACCGGAACCCGCCGCGGCCCGGTCGCTTCAAGCCCGTCCCGGGCCGGGGCGGCTGCCCGGGCCATGCGACGGGACACCCCGGGGTGCTGCGGACCGGCTGCTTGTGCGTACCCTTGACTCTACGAGGGGCCTGATTTATCGTGGCCACAAACAGTATACAAACTTCTGTATACCAAAATCGTGCCGGACCGGGATGGCCGCTGCGGTGCTGCCCGGCCCGGACGGCCGATCCGTAACCGAGTGCCGGCGAGCGGAGGGATCCCGGATGGCTGTCGGTGCCGTTGACGTCACCTACCGCGGCGTCTTCCAGAAGAACCTCGCGGGCGTCATCACCAAGGAACTGGTGCGGGCCGCCCGCCGCGAGGGCAAGATCGGCGGGACCGTGCAGCGCTACGGCGACTCCCCCGAACGCAACGGGATACCGGCGAAGCAGTTCGCGGTGATCGCCGACGACGCGGACGCGCTGCGGGTGGAGATGACCAAGTACGAGCCGGAGAACGTGCTCGTGATCTGCGTCATGGACGACACGCTCACCAAGGGCGTGGAGTCGTGGGCCTGGTACGGCGTGCGGCCCGTCAACCTCAACCTGGCGCCGGGGGGCACGCTGATGGTGATCTCCAGGCGTTCCCCGGAGGAACTGCTCCGGCTGATCCCGCGGCGCACCTACCCGTGGAACCTGGCCATCCTGCCCGGCGAGCCCTCGTTCGGCGGGCTGTGGGTCTACAACGACGACGGCACCGACTACCGGACGATGGGCGCGGTGTCCCGGGTCACCGGCGGCCTGGTGGCGCTGGACAGCCTGCTCGCCCAGGCCGGCGGGCGCGAGGACGCCGACCTGCGCGCCCGGCAGTTGCGCGACGGTTACGAAAGCGTGCGCATTCACCCGGTGGACGCGGGGGTGGGGGCCGAGGACACCTACACGCCGGTGGAGATGCCCGGCTGGACGCAGATGCGCGAGGGCCTGGTGATCCCCGCCGTCGAGGCCGGGCGCAGCAACGAGCTGTTCATGAAGTACACCACGCGGACCGCGCGGCCGCTGGTCAAGTTCGACACCTGCGTGAAGTGCCAGATCTGCTACACGGTCTGCCCGGACGAGTGCTTCATCCCGACGCCGGAGGGTCACTACGACATCGCCTACGACCATTGCTGCGGCTGCGGCATCTGCGCCCAGTCCTGCCCGGTCGAAGGCTGCATCGAGATGGTGGACGAGGCGGTCTTCGACTCCAACGAGCCGCTGCACGGCCTGTACGAGCGCGACCCGAAGGCCTACGAGGAATACCGCGAAGGCAAGATGGCCAGCGCCGGCGGCCCGATCCCGCACTACGGGATCTTCTGACCGCCCGGTCGCCACGGAAGGACTGCGATGACGACGACACAGCAGACGGCCCCGGACGCGGCGACGGCGGCGTCCGGGCACGAGGAGATCATCACCGGCTGCGACGCGGTGGCGCAGGCGCTGCGGCTGCTGGATGTGGACGTGCTGGCCGGCTACCCCATCCGGCCGTACGACAGCGTCATGACGGCGGTCAGCAAGATGATCGCCAACGGGCAGATGGACGCCGAGTTCGTCATCGCGGAATCCGAGCACTCCCAGTTCGAGATCGGCAAGCACGCGTCGCTGGTGGGGGCCCGCGCCTTCATCGGCTCCTCCGGGGTCGGCTGGATGTACGGCATGGAGGCATTGGTCGTCACCGCCTCGCTGCGGCTGCCCGTGGTCGCGCTGGTCGGCAACCGCGCCCTCGACGATCCCGGCGCCTTCGGCGTCGAGCACAACGACGCGCTCATGGTCCGTGATACCGGCTGGCTGCTGTACTGGGTGGAGAGCGCACAGGAAGCGCTGGACACCACGCTGCTCGCGTACCGGGTGGCCGAGGACAAGCGGGTCATGCTGCCCTGCGCGCTGTCGATGGACGGCGCGTTCCTCACCCACAGCCAGCACATCGTGCAGGTGCCGGACGCGGCGCTGGTGCGCCGCTTCGTGCCGCCGTACGACCTGGGGGACCGGCGCTTCCATCCGGATAATCCCGTCTCGATCGCGCCGCAGTTCAACGAGGACTGGGTGATGGAGGCGCGCCGGCAGTCCGACGCGGCGATGCGCCGCGCGCGAGGCGTCATCGCGGAGGCGACCGCGGACTTCCGCCGGGTGTTCGGCCGCGAGGAAGAGGATCCGTTCGTTGATGCTTACCGGATGGACGACGCCGAGTACGCGCTGCTCGGCATGGGCACGGTCGGCATGGTCGGCAAGGTGGCGGTGGACCGGATGCGGGCGGCGGGCAGGAAGGTCGGCTTCGTGCGGATCAAGTGGTTCCGGCCCTTCCCCCGCCCGGAACTGCGCTCGCTGCTCGGCACGGTCAAGGGCGTGGGCATCGTCGACCGCGACTACTCGTTCGGCTCCAACTCGCACGGCGGCGTCCTGTACACCGAGGTCGCCGCCGCGCTGTATCCGGAACCGCGGCGGCCGGTGATCGTCCCGTTCATCGCCGGGCTCGGCGGCCGCGAGGTATCCGTGGACAACATGCAGGAGATCGAGGACGTCGTCGAGCAGGTGACGGCCCGCGGCGAGCAGGATCCCACCTGCCGGTGGATCGGCGTGCGCGGGCCGCAGTCCGACCCGCGGTACGACACAGGCAATCTCAGCGAACCCGCGGAAGGGGGTGCGCGCCGATGACCGCGCCGGAACTGACCATCCCGGACCTGGAGATCAACCGGCGGCTGACCGTCTTGCCGATGCAGGAGTACTACACCCCGGGGCACCGGACCTGCCAGGGCTGCGAGAGCGCCCTGGTCATGCGGTACATGGCCAAGGTGGCTGGCCCGCGCACGCTGGTCACCGGGACCACCGGCTGCATGTACGTGGCGAACACCAGCTACAACTCCACGCCGTGGGCGCTGCCGTGGGCGCACACCCAGCTCGGCTCGGCGGGGTCGTCGGCCGTCGGCACGGCCGCGGGGCTGAAGGCGCTGATGCGCAAGGGCAAGATCCCCGACGAGCCGATCAACGTCATCGCGTTCTGCAGCGACGGCGGCGGCGGCGACATGGGGCTGGCCACCTTGTCGGCAGCGATGCAGGACACCCGGTACAACCTGCTGATCCTGCTGTACGACAACGAGTCCTACGCCAACACCGACATCCAGGCGTCCGGGATGACCCCGTGGGGCGCGGTCACCGCGTTCACCCCGTCGGGCAAGCAGCGGCGCATCACCCATCACCGCTGGAAGAAGAACGTGCCGGCGCTGCTGATGGCCGGCCATCCCACCGGCCGCTACTTCGCCAACACCTCGTCGGGCTTCGGCATGGACCTGATGGAGAAGGTTCGCACCGCCCTGGACGTGGGCGGACCCACCTTCGTGCAGACCCACGACCCCTGCCCGAAGGGCTGGGACTACGACCCCCGCATGTCGCACGAACTGGCGGTCCTGGCGGTCGAGTGCGGCATCACCGTGCTGTGGGACTGCCTGGAGGGAGAGCTGCGCTACCAGGGACTCACCCGCCAGCAGGTGGAGGGGAAGGCGCGGCGGCGGCCGGTCGCCGACTACCTGCGACGGCAGGGCCGCTTTGCGCACTTCGCCGACGAGGACATCGACTTCTTCCAGTCCCGTATCGACGAGATGTGGGAGGACTGGATCCTGCCCGGCGTGCTCAGGGTGAACCAGACCCCGTTCGGGCGGTTCCCGAGGGCGGCCTCGCCGCCGGGGAACTCTGAGGCGCCGGCGACCCCCGCCGCCGCGGTGGGAGGCGGCCGTGGCTGAGCTGCTGCCCGGCGCGCCGGTCACCGACCTCGACGTGCTCGGGCCGGCCGAGACGCTGGCCGCCTACCGGGCCCGCGGGGGGTACGAGGCGCTGCGCTCGGCGCGGGAGGCCTCCGCCGAGGACATCATCGCCGCGGTCCGCGAGGCCGGGCTGACCGGCCGCGGCGGAGCCGGGTTCCCGGCCGCCGCCAAGTGGGAGGCTGCCCGGCAGCACCCGGCGCCGCGGTACCTGGTGGTCAACGGGGCCGAGGGCGAGCCGGGCTCCTACAAGGACCGCCACCTCATGGCGCGGGCGCCGCACCAGGTGCTTGAGGGCGCGCTCATCGCCGCCCGGGCGGTGCAGGCGGGCGAGATCCTCGTCTACGTCAACAGCGACTTCGAGGCCGCGCACCGCGCCCTGGCAGGCGCCGTCGAGGAGATCCGGGCGACCGATCTGGCGGGCGAGCTGATACCGGTCCGGCTGCTGCTGGAGAACCACGTCTACATCGCCGGCGAGGAGTCCGCGCTGCTCGCCGTGCTCATGGGCAGGCCGGCCTGGCCGTGGCCCAAGCCGCCCTACCCCACCGAGCGCGGCTACCTGGACCGGCCCACGGTCGTCAACAACGTGGAGACGCTCGCGCACGTCCCGGTGATCCTCCGCCGCGGTCCGGCCTGGTACCGCGAGCACCAGCCGACCCTGTTCTCAGTGACCGGGGACGTCAGCCGCCCGGGGGTCTTCGAGCTGCCGCTCGGCGTCCCGGCGCGCGAGCTGATCCGGCGGGCGGGCGGCCCGCTGGCCGACGACCGGGTCGAGGCGGTGCTCCCGGGCGGCTACTCGCTGCCCTGGCTGCGCGCCAGCCAGCTGGACGTGGCCATGAGCCCGGACGCGCTCCAGGCGGCCGGGACCGGGCTGGGCGCATCGGTCATCGTGGTCGGCGCCCGGCAGGGCCTCGGGCTGGCGGCGGCCCGGGTGGGCGCGTTCTTTGCCAGGGAAACCTGCCAGACCTGCCCGATCTGCGTGACGGGGACGGCCCGGATGGCCGAGCTGCTCCGGCCTGCCGCCTTCCGGGCGCTGGCCGCGGCCGAGAGCGAGGAAGTCGCCGCCGTGGCCGCCCGTCACCGCCACATGGGCATCTGCACGCTCCTGGACACCGCCGCCGTCATGGCCGCGACCGCCGCACCCGGGCTGGTCGGCACCGCACCGGAGCCCGCCCCGGTCGGCTGACGCCAGGTCGGCGTGCGACGCCGTGGCCGGCCCGGCGCGGGCGAGCGCCGGGACCGAGTTCAGGGCAGCAGGTCGGCGCTGAGGCAGGCCTCGGTGTTCGGGATGCCCTGCTCGGCGGCGCGGCGGTCGGCCAAGGCCAGCAGGCGGCGGATGCGGCCGGCGATGGCGTCCTTGGTCAGCGGCGGGTCGGCGAGCTGGCCCAGCTCCTCCAGGCTTGCCTGGCGGTGGGCCATCCGCAGCCTGCCCGCCATCGTCAGGTGCTCCGGGGCGTTCGGGCCGAGGATCTCCAGCGCGCGCTCCACCCGGGCCCCGGCCGCCACCGCGGCGCGCGCGCTGCGGCGCAGGTTCGCGTCGTCGAAGTTCGCCAGCCGGTTCGCGGTGGCCCTGACCTCGCGGCGCATCCGCCGCTCCTGGAACGCCAGCACGGCCTGGTGCGCGCCGAGCCTGGTCAGCATGGCGCCGATCGCCTCGCCGTCCCTGATGACCACCCGGTCCACGCCGCGGGCGTCCCGCGCCTTGGCGTGCACCTTCAGCCGCCGCGCGGCGCCGACCAGGGCAAGCGCCGCCTCGGAGCCCGGGCAGGTGATCTCCAGCGCCATCGAGCGGCCCGGCTCGGTCAGTGACCCGTGGGCGAGGAAGGCGCCGCGCCACGCGGCCTCGCAGTCGCAGGCGGCGCCGGCCACGACCTGCCTGGGCAGGCCGCGCACCGGCCTGCCGTGGCTGTCGATCAGCCCTGCCTGCCGGGCCAGCGCCTCCCCGGCACGTCCCCGGCTCACCCGCACCAGGTAGTGGCTGGCCTTGCGCAGCCCGCTCGGCGCGAGCACCAGGAACTCGGCCGGGTGCCCGAACACCTCGGAGATGTTGGCCCGCAGCCGCCGTGCGGCGGCCCCGGTGTCAAGCTCCGCCTCGATCACTACCTTGCCCTCGGCGAGGTGCAGGCCGCCGGCGAATCGCAGCAGCGTGGCGGTTTCCGCCTTACGGCAGCACGGCCTGATCACCGGCACCCGGCTGAGCTCGTCCTTCACCACGCCCGTCATCGCCATGCCACGTCGTACCTCCTCGGCATACTCTCGAATACACCTCCGCCAGCAGCAGCGGGTCATGGCGCGGCGTGCCGTCGGCCGCGGCCACGTCGGCCAGCACCACCCGGGCGCCCAGCATGGCCGCCGCCTTCTCCAGATCCGCGGCGGTTGCGGCTCCGGCGGCCCCAGCGGCCCTGGCGTCCGCGAGAACCACGTCGACGCTGAGGCCGGGCGCGTGGCCGGCGAGTACCTCCAGGTGCTTGTGCGGCGAGAAGCCGTCGGTCTCCCCCGGCTGCGGCGCCAGGTTCAGCACGACCAGCCGGCGTGCCGCCGTGGCGTGCAGCGCCTCGGCAAGCTCCGGCACCAGCAGGTGCGGCAGCACGCTGGTGAACCAGGAGCCGGGACCGAACACCACCCAGTCCGCGTCCAGCACGGCCCGGACCGCCTCCGGCACCGCGGGCGGATCCGGAGGCTCCAGGGAGATGGACCGCACCCGGCCGGGCGTCGTCGCGCACTCCACCTGCCCGCGCACGATGCTGATCTCATCCGGCCGCGCCGGGTCCGCGCCCACCACCTCCGCGACGATATCCAGCGGGACCGCGGCCATCGGCAGCACCCGGCCGCCGACCCCGAGCAGCCTGCCGACCCAGTCCAGGCCGGCGACCGTGTCGCCGAGCAGGTCCCACAGCGCGACGATGAGCAGGTTGCCGACGACGTGGCCGGCCAGCTCGCGGCCGCCGCCGAACCTGTGCTGCACCACCTTGCTCCACGTGGTACCCCACTCGTCGTCCCCGCACAGCGCGGCGAGCGCCATCCGCAGGTCGCCGGGAGGCAGCACGCCGTAGTCGCGGCGCAGCCTGCCGCTCGACCCGCCGTCGTCGGCGACGGTCACGATGGCGGTCAGGTCGCCGGTCACCCTGCGCAGCGCCGCCAGCGACGCCGCCAGCCCGTGCCCGCCGCCGAGCGCGACGGCCTTCATCGCCTCACTCCCGCCCCAGGTCCCGGTGCATGACCTGCACGTCCGCGCCCGCGCCGGCCAGGCGCGCCGCCAGTTCGGCCGCGATCGCCACGCTGCGGTGCTTGCCCCCGGTGCAGCCGACCGCCAGCGACACGAACCGCTTCCCCTCACGCTCGTACCCGGGCAGCATCACGTTGAGCAACTCCGTGTAACTTCGCAGGAACTCTTCGGCGCCGGGCCGGGACAGCACGTAGTCCCGGACCGGCGCGTCCTGGCCGGTCATCGGGGCAAGCTCGGCGACCCAGTGCGGGTTGGGCAGGAACCGGCAGTCCGCCACCAGGTCGGCGTCCACGGGCAGGCCGTATTTATAGCCGAACGAGACGACGGACAGCCGCGGGCCCGCCGAGGCGCCGCGGCCGAAGTGGTCTGCCATCCTGGCGCGCAGCCCGTGCACGTTGAGGGCCGAGGTGTCCAGCACCAGGTCGGCCTCGCCGCGGACCTCGCGCAGCAGTTCGCGTTCGGCCGCGATGCCGTCGGTGACTCCCCCGCTGCCCTGCAGCGGGTGCGGGCGCCGCTCGCTGTCGAACCTGCGGACCAGCGCCTCGTCGGAGGCCTCGAGGAACACCACGCGCACCGTCATGCCGCGCGCGGTGAGCTCGGCGATCGCCGACTTCAGCTGGGCCCCGGCCGCCGTGGCGCCGAACGCGAGGCTGCGCAGGTCGACCACGGCGGCCAACTTCGACACCGCGCCGTTGGTCCTGGCAGCCAGGCCGGCCATGGTGGGCAGCAGGCCGGGCGGCAGGTTCTCCACCACGAACCAGCCCAGGTCCTCCAGCGACCGCGCCGCCGTGGACCGGCCCGCGCCCGCCAGCCCGGTGATCACTACGATGTCGGGCTGCTGGTCAGCGTTCGTCATCGTGGTCCCCCGGCTGGAGCGCGGCCGCGATGCCGGCGGCGAGCCGCGGGCCGATGCCCGGCACCGCCGCGATCTCCTCGGCGCTGGCCGCGCGCAGCTTGCGCACCGAGCCGAAGCGCTTGAGCAGCGTGGTGCGCCGTGCCGGGCCGAGCCCCGGCACGGCGTCGAGCACGCTCGCGGTGGCCGCCTTGCCGCGCTTGTGCCGGTGGTAGCTGATCGCGAACCTGTGCGCCTCGTCGCGGACCCGCTGCAGCAGGTACAGGCCCTCGCTGCTGCGCGGCATGATCACCGGGTACTGCTCGCCGGGCAGCCATACCTCCTCCAGGCGCTTGGCCAGGCCGCAGACGGCCACGTCGTCGATGCCGAGCTCGGCGAGGGCCCGCGCCGCGGCGGCGGCCTGGGCGGGCCCGCCGTCGACCACGACCAGGTTGGGGGAGTACGCGAATTTCGGCGGCCGTGTCACCACCGGCCGTTCGGCATCTAGGTCTTCCCCGGCCTCGGGGTCGCCCAGCGTGTCGAGCTCGCCGGTCTTCTCGCGCTCGTCCAGGTAGCGGCGGAACCGGCGGCTGATCACCTCGTGGATCGCGGAGACGTCGTCGCCGGCGCCCCTGATCGCGAACCTGCGGTACTCGCCCTTGCGGGCCAGGCCGTCCTCGAAGACGACCATCGACGCGACCACGTGCGTGCCCTGCAGGTTGGACACGTCGTAGCACTCGATGCGCAGCGGCGCGTCGTCCAGGCCGAGGGCGTCGGCGATCTCGTTCAGCGCCTTGCTCCGCGTGGTCAGGTCGCTGGCGCGGCGGGTCTTGTGCAGCGCCAGCGTCTCGGCGGCGTTGCGGGCGACGGTCTCCAGCAGGGCCTTCTTGTCGCCGCGCCGCGGCACCCGGAGGCTGACCGGCCCGCCGCGCCGCTCGGCCAGCCACTGCGTCATCGACGCCGGGTCCGGCGGCAGCTCGGGGACGAGCACCTCGCGGGGTATCCCGGCGTTGACCGCCTCGGCGCCGGCCGGGGCATCCCCGTAGACCTGGCCGAGGAAGTGCTCCACCAGCCCCGCCCTGCTCACGTCCTCGACCTTGTCCAGCACCCAGCCGCGCTGGCCGCGCACCCTGCCGCCGCGCACGTAGAACACCTGGACCGCCGCCTCGAGCTGGTCCTCGGCCAGCGCGATCACGTCGCAGTCCGTGCCGTCGCCCAGCACCACCGCCTGCTTCTCGATCGCCCGCTGCAGCGCCCGCAGGTCGTCGCGCAGCCGCGCCGCGCGCTCGAACTCCTCCCGTCCGGCCGCTTCCCGCATCTGCGCCTCAAGGCGGGCGGCGAACCGGCTGGTCTGCCCGGCCATGAAGTCGCAGAAGTCCTCCGCGAGCCTGCGGTGCTCCTCGGCGCTGATGCGGCCCACGCACGGCGCGGAGCACTTGCCGATGTAGCCGAGCAGGCAGGGGCGGCCGATCTGGCCGGACCGCTTGAACACCCCCGCCGAGCAGGTGCGCACCGGGAACACCCGCAGCAGCGTGTCCACCGTGTCGCGGATCGCCCAGGCGTGGCTGTACGGGCCGAAGTACCTGGTGCCCTTGCGCTTGGCGCCGCGCATCACCATGACCCGCGGGTACTGTTCGGCCATGGTGACCGCCAGGTACGGGTAGCTCTTGTCGTCCCGGTACTTGACGTTGAACCTGGGGTCGAACTCCTTGATCCAGGAGTATTCCAGCTGCAGCGCCTCGACCTCGGTGCCGACCACGGTCCAGTCGACGCCCGCCGCGGTGGCGAGCATCGCCTGGGTACGCGGATGCAGGCCGGCGAAGTCGGCGAAGTAGGAGTTCAGCCGCGAGCGCAGCGACTTGGCCTTGCCGACGTAGATCACCCGGCCGCGCTGGTCGCGGAAGCGGTAGACCCCGGGCGAGTCGGGAATCTCGCCCGGCGCAGGCCGGTAGCCGTGCGGATCTGCCACGGAAGTAACTCTACGAGGTGCCAGGCGCGGGGCGGGCGGATGCGCGCCGCGCGCCGGGGCGCGTCGCGCCCGCTGACGGCGTGACCGGGCGGGCTCGCGCCACGATCAGCCGGTGGCCCGCGCGCCGCGGTGCCAGGACAGCAGCCGCCGCTCGGCGCCGCCGAGCAGGGCGTTGAGCAGGTAGCCGAGGATGCCGAGCAGCACGATCGTGGACCACAGCATGGTCATGTTGAACGAGTTCGACGCGTTGAGCATCTCGTAGCCGATGCCGTTGCTGCTGCCGACGAGTTCGGAGAAGATCATCAGGATCAGGGACAGCGACAGGCTGAGCCGGAAGCCGGTGAAGGTCTTCGGCATCGCGGCCGGGACGATGAGCCGGAACAGGCGCTGCCGTGCCGAGAGCCGGAACGCGCGGGCGGTGTCCAGCTGCACGGCGTCCACCGAGCTGGCCCCGTCGATGGTGTTGAGCAGGATCGGCCAGACGGTGCCGAACACGATCGTGGCCACCTCCATCTGGGTGCCGATTTTGAACAGCACGATGAAGACGGGCGCCATCGTGACGACGGGCAGCGCGCGGGCGAACTGGAGCAGCGGGTTGAGGTAGTCGGTCACCACGGGGGAACGGCCGAGCGCGATCCCCAGCGGCACGCCGATGGCGGTGGCGATCGCCAGGCCGACCAGGACCCGGCCCAGGCTCGGCAGCAGGTTGGCCATCGCGTCCCGGCTGAGGAACAGGTGGCTGGCCGGGCCGGAAAACCACAGATGGTACATCTGCGCCACGATGGCCGACGGCGCCGGGAAGAACGCGCTGTGCCTGGCCGTCGTCCACAGCTGCCACAGGGCGACGCCGCCGGCGAGCACGCCCCAGCGCCACAGCCAGGTCAGCTTCGGCTTCATCCCGCCTCCGGGGGTGCCGGGCCGGCTCGGCGGGCCGTCACGCGGCCACCTCGGTCACGGCGGGCTCGCCGGAGGAGTACAGCGCGTGATGCCAGCGCAGCAGCCGCCGCTGCGCGGCGACAAGCAGCAGGTCGAGGACCAGGCCGAGGATGCCGGCCCACACCGTCGCCGCCAGGATGAGGGTGGTGTTGCCCGCGCCCGTGCTCGCGTCCGCGATGAAGGCGCCGATGCCGGGACCGCTGATCCGGCCGGTGATGTAGCCGGCGGCGATGTTGAGTATGATCGCGACCGCCGAGGCCAGCCGGATTCCGGTGGCGATGAACGGCGCCGCGCTCGGCAGCGCCACCATCCGGATCGTGGCGAGGCCGGAGAACCCGAACGCGCGATGGGTCTGGACGGCCACCGGGTCGACGTCGTCCATGCCGGCGATCGTGTTGTACAGCACCGGCCAGATCGCACCGTAGACGATCAGCGTGATCGACATCCGCTGCCCGGGCCCGATCAGCAGGCTGACCAGCAGGATCAGCGCCACCGACGGGATCGGCCGCAGGAACTCCACCACCGCCATCGCGGCGGTCCGCACCCCCGGCAGGCTGCCGAGCAGGACGCCGAGCACGATGCCGGCGGCCGACGCGATGGCAAGCCCCGCCGCCCACGATTCCAGGGTCGCCCCGAGGTCGGCGATGAACCGGCCGCTGCCGGCCAGCAGCACGGTGCGCGCCAGCACGGCCGAGGTCAGCGGCAGGGCCGACCGGCTGATGATGCCCAGCCGGCCGGCCGCCTCGGCGAGAAGCAGGAACACGAGCACGCCGATCCCGCCGCGGATCCAGCGGGCTGCGCGGGCGCTGGCCATGGGTCCGGTCAGTGGAACAGCAGCGAGCTCACGTCGAGCGGCTTGCTCAGCATGCCGCTGCTGACCATGTCGCTGACCACCTGCTGCAGCGGCGCCGCGTCCAGCGTGCTCGGATAGGTGTTCAGCGACAGCCTGGCCGCCTCCGCCGCGGTGATCTTGGTGTAGGTGGGGAGAACGGCCCTCACCGCCTGCGGGTTGGCGGCCGCGTAGGCCTGGCCCTCCTCAAGGGCCTTCTGGAAGGCGCGGGCGGTGTTGGGGTACTTCTGCACCCACGCGCTGGTGGCGAAGTAGCCGGACAGCGGGAAGTCCGCCGCGGGGCCCGCGCACTCCGACAGCACCTGCGTCGCGCCGGCGGCCTTCGCGCCGGTGACGAACGGCTCGACGGCGCTGATGGCGTCCACCCGGTGCGCCTTGAGCGCGGTGATCATGTCCGGGAACGGGATGACGACGTAGTGCACCGTCGACGGGTTCACCCCGTCGGCCTTGAGGATCATGTTGATCGTCAGCGTCTGCACGTTGTTGGTGAGGTTGACGGCGACGGTCTTGCCGGCCAGGTCCGCCGGCGTGGTGATGCCGGAGGACGGCAGCGCCAGCACGGCGAACGTGTTGGTGGTGCAGGCGGTCCCGGCGGCGAGGATCCTCAGCGAGACGGTCCCCTGGGCCTCGGCCTGGAACCAGGAGACGTAGTTGGCGCCGGCGACGATGTCCACGGTGCCGTGCAGCATGTCGGGGAGGGCCGCGGTGCTCTGCTGGATCGGGTCGACGGTGACGGTCAGGCCGACCTGGTTGAAGTAGCCGTTCTTGAGGGCCACGTAGAGCCCGGCGGTGTCGACGATCGGCAGGGCGCCGACGACGATGTGGGTCTTCTCCAGCGCGGACGACGACGCGGACGGCGTGGCCGCGCCCGGGCTGCTCGGGCTGCTCGAGCTGCAGGCGGCGGCGAGAACCGCCACCGCCAGGCCGGCAGCGGCCGCGAGGGACGCACGTCTGACGCGGGTAAACCTCATGACGCTCCTACTTCCTTTTACGGTCAGATGACGGCGGGATAACGTTCCTCGCGTCGCGACGGACCGGTCGCGGCCGGCAAGGCCCCCCCGCGCTCCGCCGGATTCGGCATGATTATGCCGGACCATAACCATAGGAGGTCAAGGCGGACGCCTAACGTTGCTGAATGTGATAAAGACATGAGACCACTTTGCCAGCTTTGAGTCGGCGCTCGCAAGTGCCCGGTCCAATAGCCGGGCGCGGCTGGCCGGGATGCCGTTAACGGCGCAAGGAACGAGCGCACGTCGAGCGGCTTGCGCAGCATTCCCCCGGTGTACATGAGGTCGGCGGCGCGCTGGAGCCGGATCGGGTCAAGCGAGATGGGGAACTGGTTGAGGGTAATCACGGCCGCCACCGCGGGCGACAGGCCCGGGATGTAGGAGACGAGGGTCTTCTCCACCAGGCCGCGGTCGGTGTCGGCCACCGCCTGGCCCTGGGACAGGGCCTGCTGGAAGGCGCGGACGGCGGCCGGATGCCGCCGCGCCCAGGCGCGGGTGGAGAAGTAGCCGGACAGCGGGAAGCTCGCGGTCGGCCCGGTGCACTCATCGAGCACCGGTTCCGCTCCCAGGGCCAGTTCCGCCCCGGTGAGGAAGGGCTCGACGACGCTGATGGCGTCCACCCGGTGAGCCTTCAGCGCGGCGAGCATCTTCGGGAACGGGATGGTCACGTAGCGCACCGAGGCGGGGTTGACGGCATCGTCCCGCAGCACCGTGTCGATCGTCAGCGTCTGCACGTTGTTGGGGATGTTGATGGCGATGGTCTTGCCCGCCAGGCCCGCGGGGTCGGTGATGCCCGAGGACGGCAGCGCGAGGATGTCGAACGCGTTCGGGGCGCAGGTGGTTCCCTCCGCCAGCAGCGCGAACGGTGGATCGGACGGGTCCTTGGCCTCCGCCTGGAAGTAGGAGATGTAGTTCGCCCCCGCGATGATGTCGACCTTGCCCGTCTCCATGTCCGGGATGGCCGAGGTGCTCTGCAGGACCGGCTTGACGGTGACGTTCAGGTCGGCCTGCCGGAAGAAACCCTCCCTGACCGCGACGTAGAACCCGACCGTGTCGGCGATCGGGAGGGCGCCGACGACGATGTCGGTCGCGGCCGCCGGCTCCGCGGCCGGTCCCGCGCTGCACGCGGTGCCGAGCAGGACGACCGCCAGGCCGACCGCCATGCCGGAAGACGCCCGCCGGGGATGACCGAGCCGCATGATACTCCCTGGCCTTGAGCAGCAAGAATGCGATAAGTCACGTCTGGTTTCGACGTGAATTATGGCACGCCGCCCATCGCCATGCAGATGCATTACCAAATCTCGCCGGAGAGCCATTCCTGCAGGTTAGGGCCGCATTATGCCGGCGGCCGCCCTGGTGAATGGTAACTGACCAGCGGAAACGTCGGGAGTTGCCCGCGCCGTCCCGGTGCCGGCCAGTCATTATGTCTTTATGACGTCCTCGGGGTTCATTTTCTCATAGGGAGAGAACCGGCGCCTGCCTGGCCGCAAAGGGGCAGGTCATGGTAAACAGGAACGTGCTCGAGGTTAGCGATCTCACCCGCGTCTACGGGCGGGGCCCCGCGGCGCACGTGGCCATCGACAAGGTGAACTTCACCGTGGCCGACGGCGAGCTCCTCACCATCGTCGGGCCGTCCGGCTGCGGCAAGTCCACGCTGCTGCGCTGCATCGCGGGCCTGATGGCACCGACCAGCGGCCGCGTGGTGCTCAACGGGACCACGGTGACCCAGGTGCCCGACCGGCTGGCCGTGGTCTTCCAGGACTACAGCAGGTCCCTGTTCCCGTGGCTGAGCGTGCGCGACAACGTGGCGCTCCCGCTGCGGCGCACCCAGCGCACCCGGCGCGAGCGTAACGAGGCGGCCGGCGCCGCGCTCGCGGCGGTCGGGCTCGCCGACGTCGCGCACAGGTATCCCTGGCAGCTGTCCGGCGGCATGCAGCAGCGGGTCGCGATCGCGCGGGCGCTCGCCTGCGAGCCCGTGCTGCTGCTGATGGACGAGCCGTTCGGCTCGGTGGACGCGCAGACCAGGGAAGACCTCGAGGATCTCATCCTGCTCATGCGCGCCGAGCGCGGCATCACGACCCTGCTCGTCACCCACGACATCGACGAGAGCGTCTATACCGGCGACCGGGTGATCGTGCTCACGTCCTCGCCCGGCACCGTGAGGGCCGAGATCCCGGTCGGCCTGCCCCAGCCCCGTGACCAGATCAGCACGAAGGAACTGCGCGAGTTCGCCCACCTGCGCGCCGAGGTCAGTCGGCTGGTCCGCGGCCAGCCGGCGTCGGCCGCTCGCGCCGAGTCGCCGTCGACCTGACCCGGGCCGTGGCGCCGTGACGCGGCCGGTCATGGCCTGGGCACAGCCGGGGCGGCGCTCGCGGCCAGCAGCCAGCACCGCAACTTCCGGCTGCCTGACCTGATCATTGCCGCGACCGCCGAGCAGCACGGTGCCACCGTGCTCCACTACGATGCCGACTTCGACAGGATCGCGGGTGTCACCGGCCAGCCGACGGAATGGGTGGTCGAGCAGGGATCGCTGTAGCGCGCCCGCCGCGGCGGCACCGGATGAGGGCGCCCGGCCAGCGGGCCAGCGCAGTCACTGCTCCAGGCGGGCGTCCAGGGTGATCTCGACGCCGGTGAGCGCCTTGCTGACCGGGCAGCCGACCTTGGCGTCCTGGGCGGCCCTGGCGAACTGGGCGGCGTCCATGCCGTCCACCTCGCCGCGCACGGTGAGCCTGATGCCGGTCAGCCGGAACCCGCCGGCCGGGTCCGGACCGAGCGACACGTCGGCCTGCACGTCGAGGGCCTGCGGCGTGCCGCCCGCCTGGCCGATCAGCGCCGACAGCTGCATGGCGTAGCAGGAGGAGTGCGCGGCCGCGATCAGCTCCTCGGGACTGGTGGTCCCGCCGGCGTCATCGGCGGCCCGCCTGGGGAACGACACCTCGTAGGTGGCGATCTTCGAACTGCTCAGCTCCACCAGGCCGGAGCCCTGCTCCAGGGTTCCGCGCCAGCTTGTGCGCGCGGTGCGGGTTGGCATGGTCCTCACCCCACTTCGTTTCGGCGTCCACGTGTGGACTTTAGTACCTGTGCCCGCCCGCGCACGGCGCCGGGACGACGAAACAGGAGGCGAGCAAGCCGCCAATCGTTCGGCCTATTCGGCGGAATCTCTGCTCATGTGGATGGTCTCCGGCGCGACGTACCACGCGGCCGGCCCGTCCTGCGGCGGGTCGGAGGCCTCGCCCGCCGGGACGGCCGTGCCGTGCGGCGCGCCGCCGGGGCTGTCGCCCGCGGCGAGGCCGGGCGCGTCGTGCGGGGTGAACAGCATCCATGCGCAGGACACGGCCAGCACGATGACGAGGGCGCCGTAGACCCAGAACGACGGGGTGAGGCCGGAACTGATCGTCAGCCCGAGCTGGCGTGCCTCGGCGGGCGAGATCCCGAACTGTTCCGGCGACGCGCCCTGGCCGACCTGGACGAGAGCCGAGATTGCCTGCGCCACCATCGGGACGGTGGCCCCGGCCAGCAGCGCCGCTCCGTGCCGGACCGGGCGCCACCAGGCGGCCGCGATGACGACCGCGGCGAGCGCGACCATCACCGCCACGTCGCCGGCGATCACCGGCGCCGGGTTATGGAAGGCGTTGCCGGCGGTCAGGTACTGAGCCTGCCCGGCCGCGGTGCGCAGCGTGAAGCTGTCCCATGACGGCGCGAACGCCGCCGCCGCGCCGAGCCCGGCGAGCGCCAGCAGCACGGCGGGGCCGATCCCGAGAGCCCCGGTAGCCCCGGCGCCGCGCGCCCTGCCGACGCCGGCCTGCCGGGCGCTGCGGCGCGTGCCGGTGGCCAGCAGGGCCGCGACCGAGCCGGCGGCGCAGCCGAGCCAGCCGACCAGGCTGAGCACCAGGCCGGCGCCGCCCAGGTGCGCGCCGCCGGCGATGACCGTGCCGAGGTCGGCGAAAAACAGGCCGAACGTGACGGCGCCCGTCCCCGTGGCCAGCAGCGCGCCGATCCGGCCGCGCGGGCCGCCTGACAGGATCAGCGCGGCGGCCGCGGCCCAGGCGGCGAGGTAGATCGCGTGCGCGACGAGCTGGTACGGCTGCCCGGCCAGCGTCGCCCCGTCCAGGTATGTCGGGAACAGCCCGACGACGCCGAGGGCCACGCCGACGGCCAGCAGCAGCGCCGCGACCGCGGGCCCCGGCGCCGCGGCGGCGCCCGGCCCCGCGGGGCCGGGTCGGTAACGGAGCGAGCCGGGGTGCCAGCCGGCCGGCGCGATCGTGCCGGGCGCCTCGATATCGGTGAACCTGGTCCACGCGGCGGCCCAGCCCTCCTCGGTGTCCGGCCACACCTGCAGCGGCTGCGATCTGGGCGCTCCCGCGGCCCAGATCGCGTAGCCGCTCCGCCCCCGTCCGATCTCGTACTTCGCCCCGCGGTAGGCGATGGTCACCCTGTCAAACACGGACCCAGCCCTTCCTGGTCAGCCCCGTCACGTTGTCGTCACCACGGTAGGAGTCCTGCCTGCAAGTCGGCTGAACGGTCGCTGCGGCCTTGCTGACCTTCGGTGCGCGCCCGGGCCCCGGAGGCAGCCGCGTCCGGGCCGCATAGGATCGCGGCTGTATGCTGCTGACGTTCGGGCACGGTACCGCGACGGCCGAGCGCATGGCCGGGCTGCTGCGCGGCGCCGGCGTGACGGCCGTCGTCGACGTCAGGACCGCGCCCGGCAGCCGCCGTCACCCGCACGTGGCGCGGGCCGAACTCGAGCGCTGGCTGCCCGAGGCCGGCATCGGCTACCGCTGGGACAGGCGGCTCGGCGGCTTCAGGAAACCGGGACCCGACAACCCGGACGTGGCGTGGCGCGAGGACATGTTCCGTGGGTACGCCGGCCACATGCGCACCGCCGAGTTCCTCGCCGCGGTGGACCAGGCGCTTGCCCAGGCCGGCGAGCAGCGCACCGCCGTGATGTGCGCGGAGAGCCTGTGGTGGCGCTGCCACCGGCGCCTGATCGCCGACTTCGCCGCGGTCGCGCGCGGCGTGCCGGTCCGGCACCTGATGCACGACGGGCGCCTCGACGAGCACCGGCTCTCCCCCGGCCTGCGGCTGCGCGGAGACGGCCTGCTGGTCTACGACGCGGGCCAGCCGCCGCTGGCGTGAGCCTGGGGCGGTCAGCCGGCGCGGCGGGCAAGGGCCGCAAGGTGCGCGGCCGCGGCATTCGTGTCCACGGCCGGCCAGATCCGGCGCTGGCCCTGGTAGTCCCACCACAGCGCCTGGCCGTTGGTCCAGACGGTCAGCCCGGCGGCCACCGAGATCACCGCGAGCAGCTCGCACGCGGCGACGTACGTGCGGGTGAGCCCGAGCCGGGCAAGCTGGGCGGCAAGGGCGGCGGCGACGTGGCCCGGGGCGGCGCGCGGGCGGCCGGCCGGGACGGGCCCGGGAAACGGGACCGGCGGGTGCATCGGCTCCTTTCGTGGCGGCTCGCCTCCTTGCCGTGCGTCCAGTTCTGCCCACACGGCCTTGCCGGTTGCCGTCTGTCGCACTCCCCACCTGCTGGCAAGGCCGTCCACGAGGACCAACCCGAAACCGGACTCGGCGGCTTCGGCCAGGATGCGCGGCCGGGGCGGGCGCGGGTCGGTGTCGTGAACCTCGATGCGCAGCCAGGTGCCCGCGGCCTCCAGCTCCAGTATCGCGCCGGCGCCCCGGGCATGCCGTACAGCGTTGGTGACCAGCTCAGACACTAGCAGCACCGCGGTCTCCTCCACCCGGGCAAGCCGCCAGGCGGCCAGCGCGTCCCGGGTAGCCCGCCGGGCCAGCCGCACCGCGTGCCAGGAGGCCGGCAGCGGCAGCCGCAGCCTCCGCCGCGCTCCTTGTGCACCGGCGGGGCGCACGGGCCCGCCCTGGTCAGCCGTCATCGCCTGAATGCCTCAACCTCGTCGCCCGCCGGGCGTCACGGCACTGCTCACGGCGGGTACGATGGCGGGCTTCGCGCCCGGCGGCGGCCGCCACGCGGCGGGCCGGCCGGCGACGTGGTCCTCGATCCGCATGCCCCCGTGCTGTTCGTCACCGCGAAGTATCTGAGGTTCCCCTCGGCAGAAACTCAAGATGATCGGACCATATACTGAAAAGTTACTTATTATTAATTACAGAAATCCTGATTGAATGCTGAACACGCGGGCGGCGGCTGCCCGCGGCGTCGCATGCGCCAGCGGGCGGCACCGGGCACCGGGAACCGTCAGCGCAGATAGGCGGCGAACCCGGGCGTGTGCGTGGTGGCGCCGCCGGGCAGGATCGCGAAGGCCTCGTAGCCGTCCAGGATCGCGATCCAGTCGCAGCCGTCCGGGCCCGTGGCGAAGGAGGCCGTGGCGCAGGCGTCGGCGCGATCCGGTCAAGCTCGTCGCGGAACACCAGATCCCGCTCGCTGCTGGCGCGGTAGATCAAGGTGACCTGGCCGGGCAGCGCGGCGAACAGCGCGCGCAGCGGGGTGATGCCGACCCCGCCCGCCAGCAGCAGCACGCGCCTGCCGGAGCCGGTGGCGGCGGGGGTCAGGAACCGCCAGCGGAAGAACTGCCGCGCGAACGCGCGCAGCGGCACCGCGAACCGGTACCACAGCACCAGCGCCGCGACGGCCAGGTACATCGCGGACCACCAGAACCGCGCCGCCAGGCTGGACACGAACGACGCGCCGACGGCGAGCTGGTGGCTGAACGCCAGCGCGATCGCCAGGTAGGTGTACAGGTGCAGGTAGTACCAGGTCGCGTAACGGATCCGGCGCCTGGCGGCGCGCATCGAGACGACGCCGACGCCGATCAGCAGGCAGCCGGCCACCGTCGCCATCAGCACGTCCGGGTACTGGGTGAGCCGCGATCCTGCCTCGCTCACCAGCCCGGTGTGCGTCTGGACCGCGTACCCCCACCAGATCGCCGCGCCGTGCGCGGCGACCAGGCCGACCACGTACCTGCCGCCCCGGCCGCGATGACGCTCAGCACGGCCCACGCGCGCACCTGGCCGGCGCCGCCGGCCCTGTCCCGGACGGCCGGTGGCCTCACCTGCCGGATGGCATGGGCCGGGCCAGCGCGTGACCGGGCCGGCGGCCGGCCGCCTGGTCACAGCCACCGGACCTCCCTCGGGCAGGCTAGCTCGATCGTACGCGCAGCCCTCCCCTAGTTACCGGCAACGCGGCGCGGCGCCGCACGGTTCACCGGGCCACGTAAGCGGTTCGTAACCGCCCGCGCCGCGGCCCGTCCGCTGGCATCATCACCTCAGAGTAACAGCGAGCTAACCGAAACGTTACGTCATAGTGCCCATACTGAAAGTATCTATATGGATACACACAGTCATAATAGGAGTGGTCATCACAGATAGGACATGATCAGATGCTCAGAGTAAGCAAAATCGGGGAGAGGGGTCTGCGCGCGCCGGCCGTGCAGGCCGACGTGGTCGTGATCCGGCCGGGCGGCAGCTACGACGGGAAGCAGGGAATGACTCTCGCCGCCGGCGTGAGCAGGCGCTCCGCGGGCTCGCGCGCCCTGTGCCTGCACCTGGTGACGATCCCGCCCGGCACCCGCGGCCTGCCGCACCGGCACGAGGGGCACGAGTCCGCCATCTACACCGTCAGCGGCGAGACCGAGGTCTGGCACGGCGAGGGCCTGCGGCAGCGCACCATCGTCCGGGCCGGTGACTTCATGTACGTCCCGCCGGGAGTCCCGCACCTGCCGGTGAACCGCAGCGACGTGGCGACGGTCGCCCTGGTCGCCCGCACCGATCCGCAGGAGCAGGAGAGCGTGGTCACCATGAGCCTGCCGCCGCACCTTGCCGGCCTGGAGGCCGTCCCGGTCGCGTGCCGGTGAGGGCGGGGCCCGTCAGCCGGTGAAGGCGTCGGGAGGCGGGCAGGCGCAGACCAGGTTCCTGTCGCCGTAGGCCTGGTCGATGCGGCGCACCGGCGGCCAGTACTTGGCGCGCCGGTCCACGCCGGCCGGGAACGCGGCCTCGGCGGCCTGGTAGGGATGCTTCCACTCCCCCGCGATCAGCATCTCGGCGGTGTGCGGAGCGTTCCGCAGCGGGTTGTCGCGGGCGTCGTAGTCGCCGGAGGCGACCCGCTGGATCTCCGACCTGATCGCGATCATCGCGTCGCAGAACCGGTCCAGCTCGGCCAGGCTCTCGCTCTCCGTCGGCTCGATCATGAACGTGCCCGCCACCGGGAACGACATCGTGGGCGCATGGAACCCGTAGTCGATCAGCCGCTTGGCCACGTCCTCCACGGTGATCCCGGTCTGCCGGGTCAGCGGGCGCAGGTCGATGACGCATTCGTGCGCGACCAGGCCGTTCCGTCCGGTGTACAGCACCGGGTAGTGCGGCGCGAGCCGCCTGGCGACGTAGTTGGCGCTCGTCACAGCGACCTGGGTGGCCGCCCGCAGGCCGTCCGCGCCCATCATCGCGATGTAGGCCCAGGAGATGGCCAGGATGCCCGCGGAGCCGTAGGGCGCCGCGGCGACCGGGCCGACCTCGCCGCGGCCGGGCAGGAAGGCCGCCAGGTGCCCGCGGACGGCGACCGGGCCGACGCCGGGACCGCCGCCGCCGTGCGGGATGCAGAACGTCTTGTGCAGGTTCAGGTGCGACACGTCGGCGCCGAGCGACGGCAGCGTCGCCACCCCGGCCAGGGCGTTGAGGTTCGCGCCGTCGATGTAGACCTGGCCGCCCGCCTCGTGCACCGCGTCGGAGACGGCCGTCACGTTCTGCTCGTACACGCCGGCCGTGGACGGGTAGGTCAGCATGATCGCGGCCACCCTGCCCCGGTGCGCGGCCAGCTTGGCGTCCAGGTCGCCGAGGTCGATCGCGCCGTCGGCACCGCACCTGACCACGACGACGCGCAGCCCGGCCAGCACCGCGCTGGCCGCGTTGGTGCCGTGCGCGGACTCCGGGATCAGGCACACGTCGCGTTCGGCGTCGCCCTTCCGGGCGTGGTATGCCCTGATCGCGAGCAGGCCCGCCAGCTCGCCCTGCGAGCCGGCGTTCGGCTGCACGGACACCGCGTCGTACCCGGTGAGCTCGGCCAGCCGGGCCTCCAGCGACTCGATCAGCTCCAGGTAGCCTCCCGCCTGCGCCGCGGGCACGAACGGGTGCAGCCCGGTGAACTCCGGCCAGCTCACCGGCTCCATCTCGGCGGCGGCGTTCAGCTTCATCGTGCACGAGCCCAGCGGGATCATCGACCGGTCAAGCGCGATGTCGAAGTCCGCGAGCCGCCGCAGGTAGCGCAGCATCGCGGTCTCGCTGCGGTGCTCGCGGAACACCGGGTGGGTGAGGTACTGCGACGTGCGCCGCAGCGGGTCCGGCAGCGTGTCGGGCTGCGCGTCGGACAGCTCGACCGCGGCGGGATCGTCCACCCCGGCGATGGCCGCCACCAGCTCGCGAAGCTGGCCGTCGGCGGTGGTCTCGTCGCAGCTGGCCTGGAGCGCGCCGTCCGGCGCCAGGTACAGGTTGTACCCCGCCTCCCTGGCCCGGTCCAGGGCCAGCTCGGCCTCGTCCCGGCCGCCACCGAAGACGATCCGGATGGTGTCGAAGAAGTCACCACCGGCCGTTCGGCAGCCATGGGCGCGCAGGGTGGCGGCCAGGACGGCGGCGCTACGGTGCGCGGCCCGTGCGATGGCGGCCAGCCCGTCCGGCCCGTGGTAGACGGCGTACATGGCGGCGGTCACCGCGGGCAGCACCTGCGCGGTGCAGATGTTGCTCGTCGCCTTCTCGCGGCGGATGTGCTGCTCGCGGGCCTGCAGGGCGAGCCGGTAGGCGGGGTGGCCGTCGGCGTCGACCGACACGCCGACCAGCCGGCCGGGCAGCTGCCGCTTGAGCGGGTCGGTGACCGCGATGTAGCCGGCGTGCGGCCCGCCGAACCACATCGGCACGCCGAAGCGCTGGGTCGAGCCCACCGCGATGTCGGCGCCCATCTCGCCCGGCGGCTTGAGCAGGGTCAGCGCGAGCAGGTCCGCGGCCACCGCCGCCAGCGCGCCGCGCGCGTGCGCGGCCTCGATCGGCGGCGCCAGGTCGCGGACGGCTCCTGACGCGCCGGGGAACTGCAGCAGCGCGCCGAACAGGCCGTCGTGGGCGGCGACGGCCTCGGCCGTCACCTGCTCGACGACCAGGCGGATGCCCAACGGCTCGGCGCGGGTGCGCAGCACGGCCAGCGTCTGCGGCAGGCAGTCGGCGTCCGCCAGGAACACGTTGCCGCGTTTCGCGGCGCGGCGGGCCAGCGTCATCGCCTCGGCGGCCGCGGTGGCCTCGTCCAGCAGCGACGCGCCCGCCCACGGCAGCGCGGTCAGGTCCGAGACCATGGTCTGGAAGGTCAGCAGCGCCTCGAGCCTGCCCTGGGATATCTCCGGCTGGTACGGCGTGTACGCGGTGTACCACGCCGGGTTCTCCAGCACGTTGCGCCGGATGACGGCCGGGGTGACCGTGCCGTAGTAGCCCAGGCCGATCATCGACGTCAGCACCTGGTTCCGGCCGGCCATCCGGCGCAGTTCCGCCTGCGCCTGCGTCTCGGTCAGCGGGGCGGGCATGCGGGTCAGCGCCGACGGCGCGCGCTGGGCTGCCTCGGGTAGCGCGGCGCGGACGAGCTCGTCCGGCGACGAGTAGCCGACCGAGGCAAGCATGCGCTGCAGCTCGGCGTGCGACGGTCCGATGTGGCGTGCGGCGAAGTCTGGCATTGGAGCCCCTCCCCGGATGAGCACGGTCGTGTGCTTGTGGCTCCCCATCTGTCACGGCGCCCCTGACGGGGCCGCCGCTCCAGAGATGCCTGTCCCGGCCGGTTCTTTTGCCTGAGAGGTTCCGGGGACGTTGCCCCTTCGGCGCCCGCCGCGGTCGCGGGATCTCTCCCGGCCGGTGTCATCAGCAGTTGCGAGCTTACCCCCCAGGGCGGCTAGTGCCGCATCAGGTTGCGTTTGCCCTGTCAGCTGCCGCTCCGCCCCGGACGTGCCAGCGGCGCCAGGGCCCAGGTCATCCCTGCGGGAACTTCCGTGATCACAGGCATCAATCAGCTCAGGTATACGAATCAGCAGCCCGAAGATCGCGGAAGATCGAGCCTAAGCGGAAATAACGGGCAACTATCGGGTACCGGATCTTCCGCGAAGGCCGGAACTTCCGCGATCTTCAGCCACGGCCGGGCGCGGCAGAACGAGGCAAGGGTAAGCGGCCACGGCACTAGCTCGTGCGGCGGAGGCGGCGCCGGGCGAGATCGTCGCGCAGCGCCGGCTGCCGCTGCGCGCCGGGACGGTCCGGGACCACGGCAATCACGCCGTCCTCGGCGCGGACCGCGGGCAGCTCGGCAAGGTCGGCGTCGACCTCGCGCCAGACCCGGCCAAGCGCGATGCCGAACACCCCCTGGCCGCCGGCGAGCAGGTCCACCACGTCGTCCGCGGACGTGCACTCATACACGCTGACCCCGTCGCTCATCAGCGTCACCTCGGCGAGGTCCTCGGCGCCCCGGTCGCGCAGGTGCTGCACCGCGGCCCGGATCTGCTGCAGCGAGATCCCGGTGTCGAGCAGCCGCTTGACGACCTTCAGCACCAGGATGTCACGGAAGCTGTACAGCCGCTGCGACCCGGAGCCGTGCGCGGGCCGGACGCTCGGCTCCACCAGTCCGGTGCGCGCCCAGTAGTCGAGCTGACGGTAGCTGATCCCGGCCGCCGCGCACGCGGTCGGCCCGCGGTAGCCGACCTCGCCCGGGCCATCGTCGGCGTCATGGGGGCTGCCGGCGACCTGGTCGGCGTCGAACAAGGTGCCCTGCGACGGGTCGTCCCCGGTTACCGCCACGCCTACCTCCACGGGAGCCGACTACCCACGGCACTCGCACCGTAAGCCGTCCCGGGCGGCGGCGTCAACGACCCCGCGCGGCGCGTCGCGACAATTGGGGTCCTTCGGGCCCGCCCGGGCGAACCCGGCCTCATGTCGCCCGGCCGAAGTCCTCCGGCGATATCGTGTCCAGGAACTCCCGGAACTTCTCCACCTCGGCTTCGTCTTCCTGCTCGCCGGGGATGGCCACGCCCGCCTCGTCCAGGATCTCCTCGCTGGCGAAGATCTGCGCGCCGGTCCGCAGCGCGAGCGCGATCGAGTCCGAGGGGCGCGCGCTCACCTCGGCGCCGTTGGAGAAGACGAGATCCGCGTAGAAGATCCCGTCCCGCAGCGCCGTGATGTTCACTGTGCGCAGCTGGACGTTCAGCACCTCGAGCACGTCGCGGAACAGGTCGTGCGTCAGCGGCCTGAGCGAGACCATGCCCTGCTGGGCGAAGGCGATCGCCGTTGCCTCGACCGCCCCGATCCAGATGGGCAGGTACCTGTCCCCCTGCGCCTCCTTGAGCAAGACGATTGGGCTGTTCGACGGCATCTCGACCCGGACGCCGATGACCTCCATCTGCCGCACTGCCGCTCCGTCCTCACGTGCCTGTGGTTGCCATAGCTCCCCTTGCCACGGTACACCCGTCATCGCCCTGAAGCCGAGCGCAGGCCGCCGACCGGGGACGCGCCGGGGCCGCTGACCTGGCCGGATGCGCCGGGGACCTGTTCGTGCGCGGGCGCTGGCTCGTGCCGTGGCGCGCCCGGGTATCCGGGAGCGCGACCTGCCTCGGCGAGCAGTCCCGCCTCGGCGAGCAGTCCCGCCTCGGCGAGGGCGGAGCCGACCAGCGTGGCGTGCAGCCGCACGGTAAGGTCCGCGATCTGCGCGGCGGTCCGCGCCGCCGCGTCCCGCGCTCCCAGCCCGCGCTGCCGCAACTGCGGCGCCACCACCTGCTCGACCAGGTTGGCCTCCCTGTCGGCGGCCGCCTTGACCGCCCTCAGGTGACGGGCCTGCACGCCGTAGTGCCGCAGCGCGGCTACGGTCCGCGCCACCGCCAGCGCGTCCGCGGCGTACTGGCGGCCCACCCGGCGGATCAGCCCGTAGTCCTCGAGCTCGGTCAGCTCGTCCTCGCCGATCCCGGCCGCCTCCAGAAGCTGGCGGCGGGACATGCCGGCGGCCGCCTGCCCGTCCGCCGCCGCGCCACGCGAGCCTGCGGGTGCTTGCGGGCCGGAGTCGGACCAGGAAGCCAGCCGTTCCCTGATCACCCGCAGCGGTAGATAGGAATCCCGCTGCGCGGTGAGGATGTACCGCAGCCGCTCGATGTCGGCCGCGGAGAACCGGCGGTAACCCGATCGCGACCTGGCCGGCTCGATCAGCCCCTCCGCCTCGAGGAAGCGGATCTTCGACGTGCTGATGTCCGGGAACTCCGGCCGGAGCCGCGCCAGCACCTCGCCGATGCTGAACTGGCCGCGTACAGGCTGCTCACTCATGCGCGGTCCTAGGCGCCCCTGCCGTGGGGGTCGGCCGACCCGGCTCGCGGGTCGGGAAGGTTCTGGCTGGTCAGGAACAGCAAGCGGAACTTGCCGATCTGCACCTCGTCGCCGCCGGCAAGCTCAGCCTCCTCAATGCGCTCCCTGTTGACGTAGGTGCCGTTGAGGCTGCCCACGTCGCGGACGGTGAAGAAGGCGCCCCGGCGGTAGAACTCCGCGTGCCGCCTGGACACCGTCACGTCGTCGAGGAAGATGTCGCTGTCCGGGTGCCTGCCCGCCGTGGTCAGGTCCCCGTCGAGCCGGAAGCTGCTGCCGGCGTTCGGGCCGCGGGTGACCAGCAGCAGCGCGCCGCCCTCGGGCAGGCTGGCCAGGGAGGCGGACTCGGGGTACGGGTCGTCGGCGAAGTCGGCGTCGTTCAGCGAGATCGTCGACGTGGTCTCGCCGGGACGGGCGACCCCCGGCGCTCCGGCCGGCATCCCCGCGGTGCCGCCCCACTGCCCCGGCCCCGCGGCACGGGCCCCGGCGAGCTGGGCGCCGCAGTTCGAGCAGAACCGGGCGCCGTCGGGATTAGGCCGGCCGCACCGGGCACAGTACACGCGTGGCATGGCTCCGCTCGGCCTCCCCTCCGTGGCCTGGTCGACGTCCTCCGGCGATGCAGCCCAAGGTACGCGAGACGAGGCGCGCCGGTCTATGCGCCACGCGAACAGCCGACGCCAGCCGCGCTCGGTTCTCTCGCCGCGACGCCTCCGCCACACTGCCGCCTCACCTCCGCCGTGCGCATCCCCGCGAATGACACAGCTTACCTGGATACCGCCGCCTTATCGCTGGTGCGGCAGGGCGCCGGGGTCCGCTAGCGGCCTGCCCGCTCGACCACCGCCGCCCACTCGTCCAGCAGCAACTGCGCGGTGTCCGCATCGTTGCCCTCCGCCCACAGGTGCGTGACGGCCTCCGCCGGGTCGGGCAGCACGAGCACCCAGCCGCGGTCCGGCTCGATGACGCGCACGCCGTCGGTGGTGTCGATCTCCTTGTCGCCGGCGGCCTCGACGACCGTGCGCATGACGCTGCCCTTCGCCGCCCATGGAGTCGGCATCGACCGTTTGAGCAGGTGCGCGGCGGGAATCCTCGCGTCGATCCGGCTCAGCGTCAGCCTCGTCCGGGCGACCAGGCCGAGCAGCCTGGTGAACGCCGCGATGCCGTCAACGGTCCGCGTGCACTCGGGCACCACGAACCCGCCGTGGCCGTCGGCCGCGAAGATGACATCCTCCCCGGCGGCCGCCGCGGTCAGCGCGTCCATCGACGTCGGCGTCCAGGTGACGTGGACCTGGTGGAACCGGCAGACCTGCTCGGCGACCCTGGTCGTGGTCACCGGCAGCGCCACCCGCCCGGACTTCCGCTCGGCGCAGATCAGGTCCAGCACGGACAGCAGCGCCCGGTCCTCGCTGACCAGCTCGCCCGTCTCGTCCACCAGCTGGATCCGCTCACCGACAGGGTCGAACCTGACGCCGAACGCGGCGCGGGACGACGATACCACCTCGGCCAGGCGCTGCAGGCCCGCGCGCTGCTGGGCCACCGTCTCGGTCGGGGACACCTCGTCGAGGTGGCCGTTCAAGATCAGCACGTCGACGCCGACGGTCCCGAGCAGGCTCGGCAGCACCAGCGACGCGGTGCCGCCGGCGCAGTCCGCGACCACCTTCAGGTTGGCCTCGCGCACGCCGGTCATGTCGATGCAGCGCAGCAGCGCGTGGGTGTACGACTCGACCACCCTGGGCGGGTAGCTGAGCTCGGCGATCTCGCCGGGGAACGCCCGGCGGAACTCCTGCCGGGAAAAGACGCGCTCGAGCTTGCGCTGATCGGCCTGGGACAGCTCGGCGCCCCGCTCGTCGAGGAAGATGATGTCCGCGGACTGCGGGTCGCCGGGGGTGGTGCGCAGCGCGATGCCGCCGCTGTAGTTGCCGCGGGCCGTCTCGAACCTGGCCACAGGAAGCGGCTGCGCCTCCAGGTCCACCACGTTGATCGCGCTGGCGTTCAGCGCCGCCTGCACCGCGCGCTTCAGCGTCCGCGCGGCCCTGGACACGTCCCGTGACGTGGTGACGGTCGAGCCCTTGCGCAGCATCGTGGCGTACGCGCTGGCCAGCCTGACGGCAAGCTCCGGGGTCACTTCGACGTTGATGAGCCCGGACACGCCGCGCGGGCCGAACAGCGTGCGCTGTCCGCGCGACTCCCAGATCACGCTGGTGTTGACCACCGCGCCGGCCTCGATGGTCTTGAATGGGTAGACCTTGACCGAGGCGGACAGGTACGCCTCGGGCTCGATCACGCACTCGTCGCCGACGACTGCGCCCTCCTCGATCCTGGCCAGCCGCATGACGTCGGTGTTCTTCCCGATCACGCAGCCGCGCAGCGTGACGCCCTGTCCGACGTAGACGTTGTTGTGCACCACGGCGCGGTGCAGGAACGCGCCCTCCTTGACCACGACGTTGCTGCCGATCACGGTGTACTCGCGCAGGTGAGCGCCGGCCTCGATCTTGGCGTAGTCGCCGATGCACAGCGGGCCGGTGAGCACCGCGTCCGGGTCCACCTCGGCGCCCTCGGCCACCCAGACGCCCGGCGAGACCTCGAACCCGGCGATGTCGGTGCGCACCCGGCCGGCCAGGACGTCGGCCTGCGCCTTCAGGTAGCTCTCGTGCGTGCCCACGTCCTCCCAGTAGTCCTCGGAGACGTAGCCGTACAGCGGGGCGCCGCGCTTGAGCAGTTCGGGGAACACGTCACCCGACCAGTCGACCACCTCGCCCGGCGGGACCTCCGCGAGCACCTCCGGCTCCATCACGTACAGCCCGGTGTTGGCGGTGTCGGAGAACACCTGGCCCCAGGACGGCTTTTCCAGGAACCGCTGGATCTGCCCGTCCTCGTCGGTGATGACGATGCCGAACTCGAGCGGGTTGGGCACGCGGGCCAGGGCGACGGTGACCAGGGCACCCTTGTCCTTGTGGTACCTGACCAGCGCGGACAGGTCCATGTCGGTCAGCGCGTCGCCCGAGATGACCAGGAACGGCTCGTCGCGCAGCGCGTCCTCGGCGTTCCGGACGCTGCCCGCGGTGCCCAGCGGCATCTCCTCGGTGGCGTACTGCAGGCTCATCCCGAACTCCTCGCCGTCGCCGAAGTAATTGCGGACAAGGGCGGCGAGGAACTGGACGGTGACGACGGTTTCGGTGAAGCCGTGCCGCTTCAGCAGCCGCAGCACGTGCTCCATGATCGGCCTGTTGGCCACCGGGAGCAGCGGCTTCGGCTGGTTGGCGGTCATCGGCCGAAGCCGCGTCCCCTCTCCCCCTGCCATCACGACGGCCTTCAACGGCGTCTGGGCTCCTTCCCGGCTCGTTGCCCATAGATGTACCCCGCCACCGGAGAAATCACGGGCCCGCCCTCGCGCCGCTGACCAGAATCCTCACCTGGGCGAGGTACAGCATGGCGGCCCACCAGTACAAGACGGTCCCCCACGTCGCGAACGACCAGCCTATTATCCGGGCCAGCGTCCCGCCCCAGCCGGGGTGGTCGCCGAGGAACAACAGCGGGAAGGCGTACAGCAGGCACAGGGTCGCCGCCTTGCCCACCAGGCTGACCTGCAGCGTGCCGAGGCCGGTCCGGCGCCGCAGCACGGCGAGCGCCACGCCGACGGTAACCTCGCGCGCCGCGAGGACCGCGACCAGCCACCACGGGATGATCCCGCGCACCGCGAGCGCAACGACCGTCGCCGCGATATACAGCCTGTCCGCGGCCGGGTCGAGGACCTGGCCGAGGCGGCTGGCCTGGTTCAGCGCGCGGGCGATCTTGCCGTCCAGCCAGTCGGACAGGCCCGCCGCGACGAGCAGCCCGACCGCCCAGCCGTCCGTCGCGGCGGTACGCGGCCCGAGCACCAGCCACAAGAACACCGGAACCCCGGCCAGCCTGGCGGCGCTGATCCCGTTCGGGATCGTCAGGACGCGGTCCACGGACCCAGTATGCGGGAACGCCTCCGCCCGCCGGGCGGGCCGGTCACCGCCGGCCGAGCGGGCCGCCTGCTCTCGGATCTCCCAGGTCGCCCCGGCGGGGGCGGGGCAGGCCGATGCGGGCCAGGGCGGTCTCCGGGCGCTGGTCATGCAGGATCGCGGCGCCGAGCTCGTTGACCCGGACGGCGACCAGGCCGTCGTAGCGGGACAGGTAGGGGTACTGGTCGGCGCCCCACAGGTCACGGTAGTCGTCACGTGCACCGCGCGGGTCGACGTAGCCGACGTCGATCAGGCCGAGCGTCGCCGCGTACTCGAACAGCACGCACAGCGCGTACCGGGTCTCGAGGATGTCCCGGGCCGTCGCGCCGAGGCGGCCCAGCGTCCCGTAGTACGGGTCGGCGATGTACAGCCGCCACAGCGCCATCAGGCTCCTGGCCACCACGAGCCCGTCCTGCTCCAGCAGGATCCCCAGCAGCGTGCCCACGTCGGTCCAGGCGCCGGGACGCAGGGCGGCCAGCCCGTCGGCCACCGCGGCGCGGCGCCCGGCCGCCGGGGTCAGCGTGCCGGGCCTGCGCTGGCCCTTGATCGCCTCGATCCGCGACAACTCGTCGTACGACACGCAGCCGCGCCACCTGGCCGTCGTCGCGCCGAGCGCCTCGTAGCCAGGGGCGGCCAGCACCGCACGGCCGCGGGCGCTCAGTTCCAGCGTGGTGCCGTCCAGGATCGCCAGCCTGCCGACCTGCACGAGCATCGGCCACGCGAACGCGGCGATGGGCTCGCCGCCGTCGTAGTAGTCCCCGGCCACGAGGACGTCGCCGACCAGCCTCACCGTCGCCGGCGACGGCCGCCTGGTCGCGGCGCTGCACCGCACCTGCCCGTCCGCGACAAGCTCCAGCACGGCCACCAGGTTGGACAGTGCGTCCGGCGCCGTGCACCGCACCTGGACCGCGTCCGCTGCGGGCCGCTGCGCTGGCGAGGCGGCCCGCCCGCCGACGGCCGCCAGGCGGGCTCGCGCTGAACTGCTGGCCACCGGCAGACCGTAACGCGGGCCGCCGACATTCCGGAGGCCGCCCCGCCCGCCCGCCCGCCGAAAGCGGTCCAGTCCCATGACCACGGAGACTTTAGTACCTTATGTGGTATCGAATCATCCATGATCACGAACGCTGGCACATCTATTCGCGTGACCGGGGTGGACGCCTGCCGGGGCGGCTGGGTGGCGGTCGAGTTCGACCGGCCGGGGGTGGCGGCGGTGCGCGTGGCGGCGTCGCTGGCGTCGCTGCTGCCCCGCTGTGACCCGAGCCTGGTCGTGGCGATCGACATGCCGCTGGGGCTGGCCGAGTCCGGCTGGCGCGAGGCGGACCTGCTGGCCCGCGGGCTGCTGGGCCCGCGGCGAAGCTCGGTGTTCGCGATACCGCCGCGGGCGGTGTGGGCGGAGCCCGACTATGCCGCTGCGAGTCGGCGCTGCCGGGAGCTGACCGGCAAGGGATTCAGCGCGCAGACGTGGGGTCTGCGGGTGAAGCTGCTCGAGGCGAACGCGTACCGGGAAACCTGCCGGCACCGGCTGTACGAGGTGCATCCGGAGTTGTCGTTCGGCGCGATGGCTGGCGGGCCGCTGTGGGAAAGCAAGCACACCGCGGCCGGGCGCGGCCTGCGCCGGGACCTGCTGGACGCGGCCGGCATCGCGGTCCCGGCCGTCCCGGCGGGCCTGCTGGGCGACGTCCTGGACGCGGCCGCGGTGGCGTGGAGCGCCCGGCGCATTGCGGCCGGCCGGGCCGTCACGATCCCCGGCCGGCCGCAGGCCGACGCCCGGGGCCGCGAGATCGCGATCCGGTACTGACCCCTCAGACGGCGCCGCCTCAGACAGCGCGCAGCGCCTCGGCGAGGCCGGCCAGGCCGATCGGGCCGAGGCTCAGCGCCGCGGTGTGCCAGCGCTTCAGGTCGAAACCCGGCCGCCGCCTTGCCTCCTCCCTGGCCGCCAGCCAGGCCCGCTCGCCCAGCTTGTACGCGATCGCCTGCCCCGGCCAGCCGAAATAGCGGACCACCTCCGCATGCACCCGGTGCGGCTCGGCGCGGCCGCGCTCGCGCAGCACCTCGCACGCCCTGCCGAACGTCCACCGCGAGCCGTCCGGCAGCGGCAGGTCGAGGTGCACGCCGATGTCGATGACCACCCGGGCGGCGCGCAGCGCCGAGCCGGCCAGCATGCCCAGCCGGGTGCCGGGCTCGTCGAACCAGCCGAGCTCGTCGGCCAGCCGCTCCGCATACAGCGCCCAGCCCTCGCCGTGCCCGCTGACGAAGGTCGACCTCGCGAACCGGGACAGCGAATCCCTCGCCACCTGGACGGCGCCGTTCTGCAGGTGGTGGCCGGGCACGCCCTCGTGGAAGACGGTGGAAAGCTCCGACCAGGTCGCGAACCGCTGCCGCCCGCCGAGCGGCCACCAGGTGCGGCCGGGCCTGGTCAGGTCCTCGCTCGGCGGGGTGTAGTACGCCGCACCCGACGTCGAGCCGGGGGCGAGTACCACGTCGATACGCCGCAGCGGCGGCGCGATGTCGAAGTGGACGCCGTCCAGTTCCGCGATCGCCCGGTCGTGGCGCTCCCGCAGCCAGGCCAGATAGGCGTCGGCGCCGTCGACGCAGGCGGTCTCGTCGAGGATGGCGGCCGCCTCGCCGGCCGACGCGCCGGGCCTTACCCTGTCCGCCTCGGCGGCCATCTCGGCCTCGATCCGGGCCAGCTCGGCCCAGCCCCACTCGTAGGCCTCGGTCGCGTCGATGTCCGCGCCGAGGCTCAGCCGGGCCGCCACCGCGTACCGGTCCGCGCCGACCCCGTCGGCGTCCGCCGCGCGCGGGGCGTAGTCCTCGCGCAGGTAGCGGGCGACCTCGGCGTAGCCGCGGTGCGCCGCCGCGGCGGCCGCGGCCAGCTCGGCCGCCAGCGGCCCGTCGCCGTAGCCTGCCACCAGCTCGTCGTGCGTTCCGGCGGCATACCGATCGGCCTGCACGGCGGCCTCGACCGCCTGCCGCCGCGCCGCCGGAGTGCCTCGCGCCAGGCCGGCGTCCAGGCTGGCGCGCCAGCCGGCGAACATCTCCGGGATCGCCCGCATCCTGGCCGCGACGTTCCGCCAGTCGTCGTCGCTGCCGCGGGGCAGCAGGTCCACGCTGTCCCGGATGGTGCTGACCAGGCCGAACGGCGTGCGCAGCGACCGCAGCGGCTCGCCGGCCCGGTGCCAGGCCTGCTGGGCTTCGAGTCGTTCCCGCAGGTAACCGGCGGCCAGGCGGTCGCGCTCGGACGTGACGGTCATGGCGTGCAGCGCCGACAGTGTCTCGGCGATCAGCTCTTCCCGCGCCGCGTAGCCGTCCGGGCCGTAATCGGTCGCGGCGCCGAAGGGCTCGGCCAGCCCGCGCATCCCGGCCGCCACCGGGTCCAGCGCCGCCCACCTCGTGACGTACTCATCGCAGAGTCGGAACACCGGTGTCATGCCGCTCACCCTAACGGGGAACCCGCCCGGGTCCGGCGGTGGCCCGGCCGCAGGGCATCGTCAGCCCGGCCAGCGCCGCGGGCGCGGGTCGCGGCCGAGGTAGCCGACGAGGCGGTCGCACGGGCCGGCCCCCGGCGGCACCGCCACCGGGTCGGCGAACAGGCCCCGGCGGCGGAACAGCAGCAGCGGGCACAGGGATAGCAGGCGTTCGGCCAGCGCGGCCGGGATCGGGCACGCGAGGCCCCGGGCCGCCGACACGTCCCAGCCGTGCACGGCGATCTCGACCGCTCCGGTGCACGCCACGATGCCGGCCGGGATCGGCACGCCGTCGGCCATGACGAAGCGCCCGGAGGGGAGGTAGCACGCGCACAACAGGGCGGCCGCCCCGTCCCGCAGCGCCTCCACCAGGGCGTCGGCGCCCTGCCCTGGGTCGGACGCGGCCTTCGGGTCCAGGGCCAGGTCGCCGGTGCGGATGGCCGCTTCCAGGGCGGCTGTCGAGTCGCACAGGTGGGCTAGCAGGGCCCTGGTGTCCCAGCCGGCACACGGCGTGGGCAGCGGCAGTTCATCCGGCGTGACCCCGGCGCACACGCTGAGCGCGTAGCCGATCGCCGCGGCCAGCAGCGCGATCGCTCCGCGCGGAGTGAGCGCCCGGCCGCTGCGACCCGCGCCGCGCCCGCGCTCCCGCGCTGCCATCAGCCCTCCCGCGACAAGCCGCCTGGCAATGTAGACCGCGAAGCCCGCGGGTTCTCAGCGGTCACCGTCTGGCCGCAGTCGCGCCCTCCCCATCGGCGCGGCGGGCGGAGGCTCAGCGCGGCTTGCGGAGGAAGGCGCGCAGCCGCCCGACCGGCCAGGTGTTGATCACGTCGTCGGGGGTGAGCCAGCCGCGCTGCGCGGTGCCGACGCCGTACCGCAGGTTGCCGAGGTCGGCGACCGAGTGCGCGTCGCTGTCGATGGCGAACTTCACCCCGGCGTCCCTGGCCGCGCGGATGTGGTCGGACGGCAGGTCGAGCCGCTGCGGCGACGCGTTGATCTCCAGCGCGGTGCCGGTGCGCGCGCAGGCACGGAACAGCTCGCCGAGGTCCACGTCGACCGGCGGTCGGCGGCCGATCCGCCGGGCGGTCGGGTGCCCGATGATGTTCACCCGCGGGTTCTCGCACGCGGCGACGAGCCGGCGGGTCATTTCCGCCCGTGGCTGGTCGAAATGCGAGTGTACCGAGGCGACGCACAGGTCGAACCCCGCCAGGAAGTCCTCGTCCCAGTCCACGCTCCCGTCGGGAGCGATGTTGAGCTCGGTGCCGTGCAGCAGTTCGAGGCCCGCGTCGAGCGCCCGCACCTGCTGCCGCTGGGCGAGCATCTTCTCGCTGGTCATCCGCTGCAGGAACAGGTTCGGCGCGTGGTCGGTGATCGCGTAGTACTCGTACCCGAGGCGCGCCGCCGCGGCGACCATGTCCCCGAGCGGTGCGACCCCGTCGGTGAGGTCTGTGTGCGTGTGCAGGTCGCCCCTGAGATCTTCAAGCCGAACGAGCGGCGGTATCTCGCCCCGGGCCGCCGCCTCGACCTCGCCGCGGTCCTCGCGCATGGGCGGCGGCACCCAGGCCAGGCCGAGCCTGGCGTAGACCTCCTCCTCGGTGCGTGACACGATCAGCGCCCCACCCGCCTCCCCTCCCCCCTTGCCCGCCTCGAACAGCCCGTACTCGGACAGCTTGAGCTTCCGGCGCACCGCGATCTGGCGCACGGCGACGTTGTGCGCGGCCGAGCCGGTGAAGTACTGCAGCGCCGCGCCCCATGCGTCGAGCGGCACCACGCGCAGGTCGGCCCGCAGCCCCGCCGCGGTCCTGACCGAGGTCTTGGTGGGCCCGCTCGCGATGACGGCCGCGACCTCGGCCTGGCGCGTGAAGGCCGCCATCACCGGCGCCGAGTCGTCGGCCGCGGCGAGGATGTCCACGTCGCCGATCGTTTCCCGCATCCTGCGCAGCGAGCCCGCGTACTGGCAGCGCTGGCAGCCGGGGACCGCGGACAGCGCGGCGACCATCGCGGTCGCGGTCCGCATTGCGACGTCGAGCAGCACCCGCTCGCGGCCCTGCCGGTACACCTCGATGCCGGCGCCGATCCGCTCCTCGCTTCTCGCCCCGAACCCGGCCAGGCCGCCGAGCCGTCCAGCCTTGACCGCCTCGGCGAGCTCGTCCACCGACGAGATGCCCAGCTCGCGGTGAAGCTGCATGGCGCGCTTCGGCCCGAGCCCGGGAACCCTGGTCATCTCCCGGACGCCCGCCGGTATCTTCGCCCGCAGCACGTCCAGGGCCTTGATGCTGCCCGTGTCGCGGTACTCGGCGATCTTGGCCGCGATGGAGGCCCCGACGCCGGGAATCGCCCGCAGGCCGTTGGCGTCGAGCTGCGAGATGTCGTCCGGCCAGCCGCGGACTGAACGGGCGGCCCGCTCGTAGTTCCGCGCCCGGAACCGGTCGCCGCCGGTGATCTGGGTCAGCTCGGCGTACTCCCGCAGCAGCCCCGCGACGTCCTCATTCAGCCACGCCATGTCGTGGTGCCTCCGGGCTGAGGGACGCCGGCCCCCTTCGTGGCGCCTCCGGGCTCAGGGACGCCGGCCCGCTCAGGGACGCCGGCCCGTCCAGGGGCGCCTCGGGGCTGAGCGGCGCTGGCCGGCTCAGCAGTGCAACCGCGAGCAGCGCGCCGAACGCGACCAGCCCGGCGAGGATGTACGCGTTGCCGGTGACGAGGTTCAGGCCGTGCCAGTGGTACTCCACGAACCAGGGCCGGTCGCCGTACCAGTCGTAGTACTGCGGCTGGGTGTTCGGCGGGATCCACAGCAGGCCGAGCGAATCGTGGCCGAGGTGCGCCCGGGCGCCGAACCAGCTGGTCGGCCAGCAGGCAAACACCCCGACCACGGCCGCCGCGGCGATCCCGCACCAGGCGGCGGCTCGTGCCGCGCCGCGACGGGCCGCATGCACAGCGTAGTGAGCGGCGGTCACGGCGGCCGGGGCGATCCACACCCAGTGGTGATCCCAGCTGATCGGCGAGACCAGCAGGCCGGTCAGCGCCGCCGTGAGCACGGCGAGCATGCCGTGGCCCTTGCGGTCGAGCCGGGCCGCGGCCACCACGCCGGCCACGCCGGCCATGACGGCCACCGCCAGGTAGGCGGGCTGCGCCGCGTGGATGCTGCCCGCAAGCCTGGTGATCAGGCCGTCGAGCGACTGGTTGCCGGCCCAGCCGGTGAACCCGGTCCGGCCGGCCTGGAGGAACAGGCCGCCGAACCACCATTTGGCCGAGTCCCTCGGCAGCACCGCGAAGCCGAGCAGCACGGTGAACGCGAAACCCGCGCAGGCCATCGCCGCCTGGCGGAACTTCCTGGCCAGCAGCAGGTACGGGATGAAGATCAGCGGGATGAGCTTGATGCCGGCCGCCAGCCCGGTGGCGAATCCCTTCCACCAGCGGGTCCCCGGCGTGTCCGGTTGCGTCAGGTCCCAGATGATCAGGGCGATGAGGACCAGGTTGACCTGGCCCAGGTACATGGTCCGCTGCACCGGCTCGGTCCAGTAGACGACGGCCGTGCCCAGCAGCGTCGCGCCGAGGCGGATCTTGCCGGCACGGTAGCCGAGACCGCCGAGGGTGAACCACAGCGCCGCGAGCAGCGCGATGATGTCGATCGCCAGCGAGAGCCGCTGCGCCAGCAGCCACGGGACGAGCGAGATCGGCACGAACGCGATGGCCGCGACCGGCGGGTAGGTGAACGGCAGGTGCAGGGCGCCATAGCCGGGCCAGTCGTAAAGCGGCGCCGCCAGGTGCGGGTTGTACAGCGGCGCGGCGTGCCGGGCGATGAGCCCGCCGGACCGGTACACCGCCAGGTCGACCGGGTCCATGGTGAAGCTCTTGTCGTGAGTGACCGCGTAGAACACGTAGCTCGCCAGGCCCGCCGCGAACACGGCGACCCCGGCGAGCAGCAGCCAGGTGCCTGCTGCCGCCTTGCCCCTCGCCGGTGCTTGCGGGCGGGCCAGGACCGATCTCACAGTGCTTCCTCCAGCGGTCGCCATTCCCGACGACCTGTGCCCGGGCGGGCGCTCACCTCGCCAACCATAGCGGCTCAGCATAGGATTCTTTGCTTGGAGGTGGGATGTCTCACGCGCCGGGGATGCCATGAGCGGAGTCGGGCAGCTTGTCACGTCCGGACCGCTGATCCTGGCCCTGCCGGTGGCCGCCGCGGCCGGCGCGGTCACGTTCCTGTCGCCGTGCTGCCTGCCGCTGGTACCGGGCTACCTGTCCTTCGTCACCGGCATGGCCGGAGCATCCGGGGCCCCTGCCCCCTCGTCCCGGCCGGGCGGCACGCCGGCCGTCGGCGTGTCCGCCGGCGCGTCCGCCCTGGCGGTGGCCGCGCCGCCGGCCACGGCGGCCGCCGCTGTGGCCGCGCCGGCGCCGCGGCGGGCCCGGGTGGTCGCGGGCAGCGCGCTGTTCGTGCTGGGGTTCTCGGTGGTGTTCGTCGCCTACGGGGCGGCGCTCGGCGGAGTCGGCCACCTGCTCACCGGGCACGCCCGCCTGCTGACCCGAATCCTCGGCGGGCTCACGATCCTGCTCGGCCTGCTGTTCGCCGGGGCGTTCGACCGGTTCCCGTTCGCGGGCCGGATCGTGCGGCCGTCCGCGCGGCCGAAGGCCGGCCTGGCGGGCGCGCCGCTGCTGGGGGTGATGTTCGGGCTCGGCTGGACGCCGTGCATCGGGCCCACGCTGACCGCCGTGCTGGCGCTGTCGGCGTCGAGCGGCACCGTGGTCCGCGGTGCCGTGCTCGCCTTCACCTACGCCCTCGGCCTCGGCGTGCCGTTCCTGCTCGTGTCGTTCGGCTTCCAGGTGGCGATGCGCGCGTTCTCGTTCGCCAGGCGGCACGCCCGCCTGGTCACCAGGGTCGGCGGCGCCATGCTGGTGTGCGTCGGCCTGCTCGAGGTGACCGGTGCCTGGTCGGCCTTCATGGCCTGGCTGCAGGTGCACTGGGTCAGCGGCTACCAGGCCCCGATCTAGCCGCCTCCTCGCTAACCGGGCGCCCGCGCGGCGCCGCGTCTTCTTGCTCCGCGCCGTCCCCGCGGCCCGGCCGGCCGCCTCGGCCGCCTGGGGCTGGGCGCCGTCGGCCGCCTGGGGCTGGGCGCCGTCGGCCGCCTGGCGGGCGGGACCGGCCGCGGCGGCCACGAGGACCTCGAAGATCCGCAGGTCGTCGCCCTCCTCGGGGTGCCACTGCACGCCGAGGCCGAACCGGTGCCCCTGCAGTTCCACCGCCTCCACCACCTGGTCCTCGGTCCACGCCACGGTGAGCAGGCCGCTGCCGATCCTGTTGATGGCCTGGTGGTGCGCGGCGGGCGCCGCCACGGCCGCGCCGACCGCCAGCCCGAGCTTGCTCGCCGCGCTGACCTGCAGGTTGTGGGTGGTCATCTTGACCGGGTCCGGCTTGTGGCTGGTGTTGCCGAGCCGGTCCGGCAGGTGCTGGGTGAGGGTCCCGCCGCGGGCGACGTTGAGGATGTGCATGCCGCGGGAGATCGCGAGGAACGGAAGATCGACGTCGATCGCGGCCCGGGCCATGGCAAGCTCGAATCTGTCGCGGCGGTGGTCCGGCGGGTCGGTCTCCGGGTGGGGTGCCTCGTCATACAGCGCGGGATCGACGTCCCTGCCGCCGGCCAGCAGCAAGCCGTCAAGCCGCGCGATCAGGCTGGGCACCGAGGCGGCCGGAACGGGAGGCAGCACCACAGGCGTCCCGCCGGCCCGCTCAACGGCTCGCGTGTAGCTCACCGGCGAGACAACCGCCTCGCGGATCCAGTTGCCCCAGCGAGCGGCCTCAAGCTCGCCGGTGATGCCGATGATCGGGCGGCCCATCCGTCCCTCCTGCGCATAAGGTCCCAGTGCCATCATGGCCCATCGCCCCCGCGCCAGCCTGCCCGCCGCGAAAATATCCTCCGCCGGCCCGATCCCGACTTGCCGGAAATCGGTTGTGACGTTCCGCGGCCAATGCAACACTGAGCGTATGACGATGGCAGCAGGTGACGGGTCGGCGCATCAGGCCGGAGACGCTGCAGGCCGTGCCGCCTGTGGCGGCGGGCCGTCGCCGCACGGTCCCGGTGCTGCTCCCCGCAGCCCCGCTCAGCCATCATTCTTTCTGCTCGAGCCCGTCGCTGATGCGGCAATGACGTACTTCTACGGTCAATTGTTTGCCATGGACAGCGAAATCAGGGCAATGTTCCCCGCCGCCATGGACGTGCAGCGCAAACGGTTCTTCCGCGCCCTGGCCAGGATCGCCGCCGGGAACGGTGATGCCGCGGACCGGGACTACCTCGGCGCGCTGGGGCGGGCGCACCGCAAGTTCGGGGTCCGCGAGCAGCACTACGAGCAGTTCCGCCGTGCGCTGCTGGCAACGCTGCGCCGGTTCGCGTCGCCGGCGTGGGACCCTGCGGCCGAGGACGCGTTCCTGGCCGCGTTCGATGACGCCGCGCGCGTCATGATCGAGGCCGCCAGGCGCGAGGCCGCCGACTCCCCCGCGTGGTGGGTCGCGACCGTCACCGCCGCGGAACTGCGGGCGCCCGACATCGCGGTGCTCACCGTCGAGCCGGAGGAGCAGGTCAGCTTCCTGCCCGGCCAGCACGTCAGCGTGCAGACACCGCACTGGCCCAGGCTGTGGCGCAGCTACTCCATCGCCAACGCGCCCCGGCCCGACGGCTTACTGCGGCTGCACGTCCGGGCGGTGGCCGGCGGCCTGGTCAGCCCCGTCCTGGTGCACCAGGTGCGGGCCGGGGACCCGCTGCTGCTCGGCGGGCCGGCCGGCACCATGACCGCCGACACCGGGTCGGCGCGGGACGTCCTGTGCCTGGCCGGCGGCACCGGGCTGGCCCCCATCAAGGCGATCGTGGAGGCGATCATCGGCGCGCAGCCGCCCGGCCGGCGGCGCGAGATCGTGCTCTACCACGGCGTACGCCGCTACCAGGACCTGTACGACCTGGCCGACCTGCGCGAGATGGAACTCCGCTACCCGTGGCTACAGGTCATCCCGGCGGTCTCGGACGAGGATCATCCCGGCGGCGATGTCCTGTCCGGCACCGTCCCGGAGCTGGCCGCCCAGGCGAGCTGGGCCGACCGGGACATCTACGTCTGCGGCCCGGACGCCATGGTCGTCAGGACCGCCGAGGTGCTGCGGGGCCGCGGCGCCCCCGGCCACCTCGTCCGCTACGACCTCGGCAGCTGACGCTCAGACCTTGCGCCATGCGGGGACCCAGGCGCCGTCGTCGGTGACGGTGTAGTCACCGAACAGCGCGGGCGCCTCGGCGCGCATGATCTCGCCGATCTTGCCGAACACCAGGCGGATCTCCTCCTCGGCCCCCGCGTCGGTCCTCGCCTCGATCGTGTGCCGCAGCGTGCGGATGTTCGCCGTCCAGACCAGGCCGGTGGCCACCCCCTCCGGGGCGAACCGGCGCATGAACGAGGTCTTGTGCTTCCTCTCGTGCATCTTCACGCCGTCAGCGTCCAGCCCGAAGTGGCCGGCCATCCAGATCTGGAACTGCTCCAGCTCGGCCAGCAGCGCGGTCGCCCGCTTCATCAGCTCCGCGTCCTGGCGCGCCCAGTCCGGGAACCAGAACGGGATCTCATCGAGCCGCACGAACCGCAGCGACTCCTGCGAGATCGCGGTCCCCGGCCGATGGCGCGCCAGTTCATGCGTGAAAACACGCGACACGTTGTGCAACACGAAGGTGAAGCTGACATGCTCAAGCACAGAGCCGTGGTAGCTGCTCAGGATGTTGCGCAGGTACGCGACCTGGTCCTCCCGCACCTTCCGGACGTTCGGGTTGAGCCCGGGCTCCCAGGAGCGGTAGCACGTCTTCCCGGCGAACTCCGCGAGATCCTGCGCGTCGTTGCCGAGCTGGCCGCGGTCCAGCTTCTCCAGCCAGCGCTCGCCGCCCACCTCGCGCAGGTACGCCGCCACCGCCCGGTAATCCACCTTGGGCCGCGCGACAAGGAACACCTCGGGCTGCACGCTCCTCATGGCACAGCACCCTACCGGCGGCCCCGGCATTCCGGCGGCCCCGACACGGCCCCGCCACCCAGTTCACCGGAGTCGGTGGCCCACCGGGCACCTTCTTGCGTGCCCGGTGGGCCACACAGCACGTGACCGGCTGGCGCGGGCCTCATGGGGTGAGGGCGCCCGCGCGGGCCCGGCACAGGCCCAGGACGTTGGCGATGATCCGGTGGCCGGCCCGGCCGGAGGCGGTCATGATCGACTCGGGGTGGAACTGCACCGCCCACCGGCCCGCCGCGGCGTCCTCGATGGCCATCACCACGCCGTCCGGGGTCGCCGCGGTCACGGTGAACCCGCCGCGCACCTGGTCGGCGGGCGCGTACAGGCTGTGGTACCTGCCCGCGGTGAACTCCTCCGGCAGCCCGGCGAGCAGAGCACCCCCGGACACCCGGACCCGGCCCGGCTTGCCGTGCACGGGCTCGGGCAGCAGCGACAGCGTCCCTCCCGCGTGCTCCACCATGGCCTGCAGGCCCAGGCAGACGCCGAAGGTCGGCAGGCGGCGCGCGTACACCTCGTCGAGCAGCGCCGCGCAGCCGAAGTCGGACGGCCGCCCGGGCCCCGGCGACAGCACGACCAGGTCCGGGGCGTAGCGGTCGAGCAACTCCGGGGCGAACCCGGAGCGCAGCGTGGTCACCTCCGCGCCGTGCTGCCGGAAGTAGTTGCCCAGCGTGTGCACGAACGAGTCCTGGTGGTCGACGAGCAGCACCCGCAGCGGCGCGCCCGCCGCGGCCCCGGCGGCCTCGGCCTGCCGAGCCGGCTCCGTGACCGCGCCCCCCTGGGCCAGCCGCTCCGCCCCGGCCGACCGCTCCGCCCCGGCGAGCCGCTCCGCCTCGGCGAGGGTTTCCAGCAGCGCCCGCGCTTTGATGTAGGTCTCCTTTTCCTCGGCCTCGGGCACCGAGTCGTACAGCAGGGTGGCGCCCGCCCGGACCGCGGCGATCCCGCCGACGATGTGCGCGGTGCGCAGCGTGAGCCCGGTGTTCATCGACCCGTCGAACGCGATCGTGCCGACCGCTCCGCCGTACCAGCGCCGCGGCGTTTCCTCGTGGTCCTCGATGAACCGCATCGCCCAGTTCTTGGGCGCGCCGGTCACGGTGACCGCCCACATGTGGGTGAGGAACGCGTCGAGCGCGTCGAAGCCGGGCCGCAGCCGCCCTTCGATGTGGTCGACGGTGTGGATGAGGCGGCTGTACATCTCGATCTGCCGCCGGCCGATCACCCTGACGCTGCCCGGTACGCAGACCCGCGACTTGTCGTTGCGGTCCACGTCGGTGCACATGGTCAGCTCGGACTCCTCCTTGGCCGAGGCGAGCAGGGTGGCGATGTTCGCCGCGTCCTCGAGCGGTCCCTCGCCGCGGGCGATCGTGCCCGCGATCGGGCAGGTCTCCACCCGGTCGCCGCGGACCCGCACGTACATCTCCGGCGAGGCGCCCACCAGGTACTCCCCGTCGCCGAGGTTGAGCAGGAACTCGTAAGGCGCCGGGTTGCGCTGCCGCAGCAGCTCGTAGAACGCGGCCGCCGACGCGCACCGGCCGTAGAAGACGTGGCTCGGCACGACCTCGAACAGGTCACCGCGGGCGAACCGCTCGCGTGCCTCCGCCACGACCCGCGCATAGCTGCCCGGCCGCGGCTGCTCAGGCAGTTCTTGATCCCGAACGAACCGTGGTTCACCGGCCCCGCTCACCTCGGGGGTCCGGCGGTCCAGGCCCTCCGTGGAGCGGCCTCCCGCCTCGAAGTCGTAGGCGTACCTGATCGCGGTCTCGCGCCCGCGGTCGAGCAGCCAGACCTGGTCGGGCAGGTGCAGGACCAGGTCGCGCTGGCTGGCCGGCCGGTCACGCCGCAGCTCGACCGGCTCGAACTGGAAGGCCAGGTCGTAGCCGAACGCCCCGCACAGCCCCAGGTGCGGGTCCTCGCACGCGAACGCCGCCATGATCTCCCGCAGCGCGCTGAACACGGTCGGCCTGCGGCTGCGCTCCTCTTCGGTGAACTCCCGGTCCGGCTCGGGGATGGTGACCGTGGCCTCGTCCGCCGGAGCCGGCCCGCCCGGGATGCCTGCGCGGGCCATGGCGCGGCTGATCACCGGGAGCAGCACGCGCCCCCGCTCGTTCAGTGCCCGCGCGGTGACCTGCCTGCCGCGCGCGGTGATCTCGACGGGCGGGTCAACGTAGGCGATGTGCCAGCGGGTATACCGCCCCGGGTACTCCATGCCCGAGCTGAGCACCCCGCCGCGGCGCTCGTCGACGCGCGCGGCGATGCGGCCCAGTTCGGCCGGGTCGAATGGGGTGGCGGTGCGGATGACCCGCACGCCGCCGCGGGTCAGCAGTTCGGTACGACGGGAGTCCACGGTCGCCCCTCTCGTTTGCCAGCAAGGCCCGGGACCGGTTGCCGCCGCGGTAAGAAAAAGCGGCCGCCGGGTCCTGGCGGTCGCTTGTGTGCCCTATGCGCGCGTCAGCGTGCCGCCTCCCGGCGACGCCACCACCGCACCACAGGTGCTGCTTGCATCACGGGGCACAGCGTAGCGGATCGGGGCTCCGAATTCCATGTCCGGGTGCCGACCCAACGTCGTTCCCGGAGCCTTCCGGCGGATGCTCGGACGCGGCGGCTAGGACGGGCAGGCCTCGCCCAGGTCCGGCATCCGCCAGGCGGCGGCCGCGGCCGCGATGAGCTGGGCCGCGCCGCGCAGGCCCTGCCGCGGTGCCGCGTCCGGCCCCGCGGTGCCCGGCACCGTGCCGCCGGAGAGGAAGGCGACGATCATCTGCCGCACGGACGGGTCGCCGAGCAGGCCGCCGTGGAAGGCCGCCACGAAGGTGACGTTCCGCGGCCAGGGGCACCCGGCGGGCAGCGTGACCGCGTCGGCGAGCGGGACCACCGCGAGCCAGGGCAGCGCGCGGCGGCTGGCCCGCGCGAAGTACCCGGCGCCGACCCGGCTCACCGAGTCGATCAGCGCCCGCGCTCCCGCGCTGCCGAAACGCGACATGTCGCCGATGAGGTCGTTCAGCGTGATCAGCGCGTCGCCGGGAACGCTCCCGGCGACCAGGCCCGCCCCGGGGAGACGGCCGGGTTCGACGATCGGGCTGAGCAGCACCACCGACCCGACCGGGACGCGCGGATGCCGGGCGAGCATGGCGTAAAGGCCGAGGGTGCCCTCGCTTTCCGCCACCACGTCCACCGGCGCCCGGACGCGCCGGTACAGCCAGTCGACCTGGGCCGCCATCCGGTCGCCGAGCACCTGGATCGGCAGGTCGCCCGCCGCGGGCCCGTACGGGATCGGCGACCCAGCCGCGTTCAGGCCCAGGTAGGAGAACTGGCGCACCAGCATGCCGGGCTCCTCGGCCCGCAGCGCGTCGGCGTCGTTGCAGCACGTCGAGCCGAAGCCGGCCACGACGAGCAGCGCGCCGCGGCGCTGGCGTCCCGCGCCGTGCGCGCCCCCGCCGCCGCGGATCGCGGTGCCCGGATCGCTCGCCTTGCCGGTCACGCCGGGAACGCCGGAGCCATGCGCGCCGCTGACGCCGGCCGCCGCGGGGCCCTGTCCGGGGCTCAGCCGGACGGTCCCGGTGAACGCCAGCCTGGCCAGGCCCACGACCAGCGCGATCACCAGCACCGCCGCCAGCGGGGCCACCGGGAGCGCCACCTCCCGGGGCCAGTGCCACGCTCGCGGCGGCTGCTCGGCGATGCGCCGCACCGCCGCCGCGGTCAACCCGTACCAGGCGCGCGCGTCGACGAGGCCGACCAGCCCGGCGACCGCGACGACGCCGGCCGTGTCCAGGCGCGGCATCACCGCGGAGGCGGCGGACAGCATCGCGAAGGTGGCAAGCAGCCACGCCGCGGTGCGCGCCGGCGGCAGCCGCCGCCACCACGCCTGCCCGACGCCGCCCTGGCTGAGAACCAGCGCGGTGCCGAGCAGGATGGGCACCGCGGCCAGGAACGGCCAGGAGAACGGGAGCACCGCGGCGCCGAACATCAGCGTGACCACCGGCGACATCACCAGCCATACCAGGACGGTGAGGACGGCGCACGACACCATCGACGGCAGGAACCGCGGCCTGGGGGACCCGGGGGCGGAGCCCCCGGGAGAACACGGCCAGGCCAGCAGCAGCATGATCGCGTCCGCGGCCGACCGGGCGAGCAGCAGCAGCACCAGCACGGAGGTGAAGCCGGGCCAGGCGTGGCCGAACGCGAACAGCCAGCGCAGGTCGTGATAGGCGGCGAGCGGCGGCAAGGCCGTGACCTGCGGCGCGAGCGGCGCCGCCGCGGGCGCGAGCGCCGACAGCAGCGCCGCCTCGGCCATCGCGCCGCCGGCGCAGAACGCGATCAGTCCCCGGTGCCGGACGAACGTCGCGGTCAACCCCGCCTCCCGTGTAACCCCCGCCGTGGCCGGTACCAGCGTAACGTGCGGGGCGCTGCCGGCGCCGAGGGCCTGACGGCCAGGCGCCGCCGGTGCGGCCGGTCAGCCGGGGAACTCGAGCCCGCCGGGGCGGCCGTTGCGGTCGGCGAGCAGGCCGGCCAGGGTGGCGATCGCTATCTCGGCAGGGGTCCGCGAGCCGATGTTCAGCCCGATGGGGCGGTGCACCCTGGCGATGTCGGCGTCGGGCACGCCGAGCGCGGCCAGCGCGGCCACGTGCGGCGCCGCGTGGCGCGGGTTGCCCATCACCCCGATCCACCGTGCCTTGGTGCCGAGCGCGTCGCGGAGCACCGGGCCGAGCTCGGGGCGGTGGTGGTCGGTGACAACCACGTCCGCTGCGTCGTCGAGATCCTCGGGGACCGTCGCGGTGACGGGAAAGCCGAGCAGGGCCGCCGCGGAGGCGCGGGCCTGGTCCGGCTCGAGCAGCAGCCCGCGGAAGCCGAGGTCGGCGGCGTACCGCAGCAGGTACCCGGCGACCGGCGAGGCGAAGACCGCCAGCAGGGTGCGCTCCGCCGCGCCGGCCGCGGGCAAGGCGGTCCCGTGCGCCACCGCGCAGGCCGGGTCTTCGTCATCGTGGTGGGTGTGCGTGGTCATGCACCCGATTCTCCCTCACCGCGGCGCCGGTAGTGTTGGCGGACGTGATCACCCGTGCCGACATCCGCAGCTGCTACGACGCGATCCTGCCCTACGTCCGCAGGACGCCGGTGGTGCAGGTCAGCCTCGGCGACCTCGACGAGTCATCCGGCCCGGCCCGGCGCGGGGGGTACCGGGGGGTACCGGGGGGCGACAGGCCCACCGTCGAGGGGGTGCTCAGCGGGGGCCCGGCACAGCCGGTGACGCTCAAGCTGGAGCAGCTTCAGTGCGCCGGGTCGTTCAAGGCCCGCGGCGCGTTCGCCAACCTGCTGCTGCGGGACGTGCCGGCCGCCGGGGTCGTCGCGGCGTCCGGCGGCAATCACGGCGTGGCCGTCGCCTACGCGGCGTCTCGGGTGGGCGTCCGGGGACAGCGCAGGGGCATGCCGGCGAAGATCTTCGTGCCCACCGTGTCCGCCGCGGCCAAGATCGAGCGGATCAGGCGGCTCGGCGCGGACCTCGTGATCACCGGCGAGCGGTACGCCGACGCCCTGGCTGCGGCCCGGCAGTGGGCCGAAAGCTCCGGGGCGATGAGCGTGCACGCCTACGACCAGCGGGAGACCATCCTCGGCCAGGCCACCGTGGGCCTGGAGCTCGGCGGGCAGGCCGAAGGGCTCGACACGGTGCTGGTGCCGGTCGGCGGCGGCGGCCTCATCGCGGGCGTGGCGTCCTGGTTCGCCGGCGAGGCCCGGGTCGTGGGGGTGGAGCCGGACGGCGCCCCCACCCTCAGCTACGCCAGGGCCGCGGGCCGGCCCGCAGACGCCCCCGCGGGCGGCGTGGCGGCGGACGCCCTCGCCCCGCGGCGCGTCGGCGAGCTGGTGTTCCCCATCACCCAGCGCTACGTCGAGGACGTGGTGCTCGTCGACGACGAGTCGATCCTGGCGGCTCAGCAGGCGCTGTGGCGGGCGCTGCGGATCGCCGCCGAGCCCGCCGCGTCGGTCGGGATCGCGGCCCTGCTGGCCGGCGCGTACAAGCCCGCCGCCGGCGAGCGCGTCGCGGTCGTGATCAGCGGCGCCAACATGTCGCCGTCCGCGCTCGGCTGAGGACGGCGCCGTGCGGTTCGTGTTCACCCCTCCCGCCGACCACGCCGCCGGGCTGCTCAGCCTGCCGTGGACGGAGCCGCTGGCGCAGTGGCGGGACGACAGGCTGGTCGAGGTCCGGCAGCGGGGCATCTCCCGGCACGTGGTGCGGTTCGTCGGCGACGACGGCGAGCTGTACGCGCTCAAGGAGCTGAGCGAGCGGCTGGCCAGGCGCGAGTACCGGCTGCTGCGGGCGCTGGCCGAGCTGAGGATCCCCGCGGTCGAGGTGGTCGGGATCGCCGTCGACCGGGGCCGCGGCGGCCAGGACGCGATCCTCGTCACCAAGTTCCTCGGCTACGCGACCACCTACCGCGCCGTCTTCTCCAACCCGCGCGGCCTGCGGGCCACCGACAGGCTGCTGGACGCCCTGGTGGAGTTGCTGGTGCGGCTGCACCTGTTCGGGTTCTTCTGGGGCGACTGCTCGCTGTCCAACACGCTGTTCCGCTACGACGCGGGCACGCTGCAGGCCCACCTGGTCGACGCGGAGACCAGCGAGCGGCACCCGTCGCTGTCCGACGGGCAGCGCGGGTACGACGTCGAGCTGGCCACCGAGCGGGTCTACGGCGAGCTGCTCGACCTGCAGGCGGGCGAGCTGCTACCGGGCGACGTCGACCCGCTGCAGATAGCCGAGCAGTTGCGCCGACGGTACGAGTCGCTGTGGCAGGAGCTGACCCGCGAGGAGATCCTGCGCCCCGACGAGCAGCGGTACAAGATCGCGCAGCGGCTGCGGCGGCTGAACGAGCTCGGCTTCGACGTCGACGAGCTCGAGCTGATTCCCGCCGCCGAGGGCAACCGGCTCCGGCTGCGGACCCGGGTCGCGGAGTCCGGGCACAACGCCAGGCAGCTGTTCCTGCGGACCGGGATCGACGCCGGGGAGAACCAGGCGCGCAGGCTGCTCAACGACATCGCCAGCTTCCGGGCCTGGCTGGAGCACAGGCAGGGCCATCCGGTGTCGGAGGTGGTGGCGGCCAACCGCTGGCTCGAGGAGGTCTACGACCCGGTGATCTCGTCCGTGCCCGAGGGCCTGCGCGGCAGGCTGCCCCCGGCCGAGATCTTCCATGAGGTCCTCGAGCACCGGTGGTACATGTCGGAGGCGGTCGGCCGCGACGTGGGCACCACCGCCGCCGCCAGGGACTACTTCGAGCGGGTGCTGCCGGCCGCGCCCGAGCCGCTGGGGTGAGCGCGGACGAACTCCGCGATCACCGCGCCCAGCCGCTCGCCGGCGTCCTCCTGCAGGAAGTGGCCGGCGCCGGCGATGACCGGGTGCTCGATGCCCGCCGCGCCGGGCACGGCGCGCTTGAGCACGGGCGCCATCGGGCCGGTGATCGGGTCCCGGTCGCTGAACGCGACGAGGAACGGCCTGTCCCACCGCGACAGCCGCCGCCAGGCCGCCCGGTTGGCCTCGGCGGCCGGGTCATCGGGGGTGGCCGGCACCAGGTCCGGCATCGCCCGCACCGCGGCGGCGTAGCCGGGGTCGGGGAACGGCGCCTCGTAGGCGGCCAGCACCTGCGGATCCAGCCGCGTCTGGCAGCCGGACTGGACCAGCCGGGACACGCTGAGCTCCGGCGCGGTGCGGACCACGTGCCGGAACCGCAGCCAGACATCGGGCATCGGGTGGTCGCCGGTGGGCAGCCCGGTGTTGGCCGCAACCACCCTGGCGAACCTGTCCGGGTGCTCGGCGACCAGCCGCAGCCCGATCAGGCCGCCCCAGTCCTGTCCCACCAGCGTCAGCCCGCGCAGGTCGAGGTGGTCGAAGGCGAGCGCGCGGATCCACTCGACGTGCCGGGCGTAGCTGTGCTCGCCGATCTCGGCGGGCTTGTCCGACCGGCCGAACCCGGCCAGGTCGGCCGCGATGACCCGCAGCCCGGCGCCGGCCAGCACCGGGATCACCTTCCGGTACAGGAACGACCAGGTCGGCTCGCCGTGCAGCAGCAGCACCGGCTCGCCGTCGGCGGGCCCGGCCTCGACGTAGGCCAGCCGCAGCCCGCCGACGTCGGCGTAGCGCGGCGGGTAATCGAAGCCCGGCAGGCCGGCGAACCGGTCCTCGGGGGTTCGCAGCACCCTCATCGCGGGGCGGCCAGCTCGGCGTACAGGCCGGCGGTCCTGGCGGCGACCGCGGCCCAGCTGAACTCGGTGACCGCGCGATCCCGGCCGGCCTGCCCCATCTCCCGCGCCCGGCCGGGGTCGGCGAGCAGCGCGTTCAGCGCGGCCGCGAGCTTGCCGGGATCGCCGGGCGGAACGAGCAGGCCGGTCTCGCCGTCCGCGACGACCTCGGGGATGCCGCCGGTGCGGGACGCCACCACGGCGGTCCCGCACGCCATGGCCTCCAGGTTCACGATGCCCAGCGGCTCGTACACCGACGGGCAGGCGAACACGGTCGCGTGGCTGAGCAGCTGGATGACCTCTGGCTTGGGCAGCATCTGGTGGATCCACAGCACGCCGGAGCGGACGGCCCGCAGGCCGTCCACCAGCTCGGTCACCTCGGCGAGCTGCTCTTGGGTGTCGGCCTGCCCGGCGCACAGCACCAGCTGCGCCTCCGGCACCAGCTCCGCCGCCGCCCGCAGCAGCACCGGCAGGCCCTTCTGCCTGGTGATGCGGCCCACGAAGATCACGTACGGCCGCGACCGGTCGATCCCGTGCCGGTCCAGCACGCCGGTGTCCGGGTCGGGTGCGTACTCCGCGGCGTCGATCCCGTTGCGTATCACCCGGATTCGTTCGGGATCGATCTCCGGGTAGGCGGTCATGATGTCGGCGCGCATGGCGTCCGAGACGGCAACCACCGCGGCGGCTGCGTCCGCGGCCGTCCGCTCGCACCAGGTGGAGACCGCGTAGCCGCCGCCGAGCTGCTCGGCCTTCCACGGCCGCAGCGCCTCCAGCGAGTGCATGGTCATCACGTGCGGGATGCCGTACAGCATCGCCGCCAGGTGGCCCGCCAGGTTCGCGTACCAGGTGTGCGAGTGGACAAGCTGCGCGTCCGCGACGGCCGCGGCCATCGACAGGTCGGCAGAGACCACGCGCAGCGCCTGGTTGGCGCCGGCGAGCCGGTCCCAGGCCCGGTGCGCCACGGCGTCCGGGCGGTCCGCGCCCTGGCAGTGCACGGTCAGGTCCACCAGCGGCGCCAGCTCGCGGGCCAGGTAGCTGACGTGCACGCCCGCGCCCCCGTACACCTCGGGCGGGTACTCCCGGGTCAGCAGCGCGACCCGCAGCCGGGTCACGGGACCACCTCCTGGCCCTTGCCGACCACGGTGATGCCGCCTGCCGAGACCACGAAGCCGCGCGCCCTGTCGCGTTCCTTCTCCACGCCGACCATGGCCCCCTCGGGCACCGTGACGTTCTTGTCGATGATCGCGTCCCTGACCACCGCGTGACGGCCGATCGTGGTGTTGTGCATGAGCACCGAGCGCTCGACCGTGGCCCAGCTGTTGACCCGGACGCCCGGGGACAGCACGGACTGGCGGACCAGGCCGCCGGAGACCACCACGCCGGGGCTGACCAGGCTGTCCAGCGCGCGCCCCACCCGGTCCCCGCTGTCGTGCACGAACTTGGCCGGGGGCAGCGACGGGATGTGGGTGTAGATCGGCCAGCGGTCGTTGTACAGGTTGAACACCGGCTCCACCGCGCACAGGTCCATGTGGGCCTCGAAGTACGAGTCGAGCGTGCCGACGTCGCGCCAGTAGCCGGCGTCGCGCTCGGTCGCGCCGGGGACCTTGTTGCGGCGGAAGTCGTAGGCCTGCGCGCTGCCGTTGCGCACCAGCATCGGCACGATGCTGCCGCCCATGTCGTGCCGGCTCTCCTCGTCGGCGGCGTCCTTGCGCAGCGCGTCGACCAGCACGTCGGCGTCGAACACGTAGTTGCCCATCGACGCGTAGCACAGGCCGGGCTCGCCGGGCATCGGCGGCGGGTCGGCCGGCTTCTCCAGGAAGGCCTCCACCGTCCTCCCGTCGCCGGCGACGCTGACGATGCCGAACGAGGATGCCTCCCGCCGCGGCACCGGGATCGCCGCCACCGTCACGCCGGCCCCGTGCGTCACGTGCTCGTCGATGATCTGCCGCGGGTCCATCCGGTACACGTGGTCGGCGCCGACGACGATCACCACGTCCGGCCGCTCGTCGTTGATCAGGTTCATCGACTGGTAGATGGCGTCCGCCGATCCGGTGTACCAGTGCGGCCCGAGCCGCTGCTGCGCCGGGACCGGCGTGACGTAGTTGCCGAGCAGGGCGCTCATCCGCCAGGTGGTGGTGATGTGCCGGTCAAGGCTGTGGCTCTTGTACTGGGTGAGCACGCACATCTTGAGGACGCCGCCGTTGGCCAGGTTGGACAGCGCGAAGTCGATCAGCCGGTACAGCCCGCCGAACGGCACCGCCGGCTTGGCGCGGTCCTCCGTCAGCGGACTCAGCCGGGTTCCGGCGCCGCCGGCGAGAACGATTCCGAGTACCCGCATGTCCGCCTCCCGCGATGACGTCCAGGACGACCCTGCTAATCGTCATGCTTCCCCGTGCCGGGCGGCACGGGGAAGAGGCCGCGCGGGCCGGCCGCGTCCCGCACGGCCGGCGCGGGCTGGAGGGCTGCCGCGTCCCGCGGCACGGGCGGGGCCCCGGGCGCGGGGGCCTCCGCGACCGGAGCGCTGGCAGGCGGCGCCGTGGCCCGCCAGGCCTCGCGGACGACGACCTGCAGCATGCCGGCCGCGGGGATGGCGAGCAGCGCCGCGACGAAGCCGCCGAAGATGCCGCCGATCAGGTCGCCCAGCGACGCGGCGACCAGGACCGCGATCAGCACGAGCAGCGGGTTGATGCGCACCGTCTTGCTCATCACGACCGGGTTCAGCACGTGGTTCTCCAGCTGCGTGTAGGCGAGGAACACGATCAGGGTGGCGACGCCTGCCCCGAGGCCGTGGAAGGCGGCGAAGATCACGGTGGGGATCCCGGCCAGCGCCCCGCCGATCATGGGCAGGAAGTCGACGAGCGCCACCCACAGTCCCCACAGCAGCGGGAACGGGACGCCGACGATGATCAGCGTCACGAACACCACGGACCCGGCGATCAGCGAGGTCAGCAGGTTCCCCAGCATGTAGCCGGTGACCGACCGGTTGACCTCGCCCGCGACCCTGGTCACCGCCGCCGCCCGGCTGGGCGCCATCTGAGCCAGCAGCCAGCGGCGCATCTTCGGGCCCTCCAGCAGCAGGAGCAGCACCAGGACGAAGATCGTGAACAGCTCAAGCAGCAGCGAGACGGCGCCCTTGCCGATCGTCAGGGCCGGCTTGGACAGCGACTCGGCGTAGCTCACCAGCTTCGGCGAGTTGTGCTGCACCCAGGCCTGGATGTGGTACCTGCGCACGATGTGGCCGACCCAGCCCTTGCCATGCTCCGCGCTCGCCACGTAGCTGGGCAGCCGGTCCGCCAGGTGGGTGACGCCGTTCACCAGGGGGAGGCCGAACGCCACGGCGAGGCCCATGAACACGAGCAGCGTCAGCAGGGTGACGATGCCGACCGCGACGCCCCGGCGCCGGACCAGCCTGCGCTGCAGCAGCACCACGACCGGGTTCAGCAGCACCGCGACGAACCCGGCCACGACCAGCAGCAGCACGATGTCCCGCAGCCGGTAGATCAGCTTGCCCGCCAGGTACGTGGCCGCCACCACCGCGACCGTCGCCACGATGGTGCGCAGCGGCACGCGGCGAGCGTCCGCGCCCTTCCACAGCCGCGACAGCCGGCCCTCCGGACGCGGGGACCCGCCGTCCGGAGGATGCTCGTCGCTCATCTGACCAGCATGCCAGGCGCCGGCGCGCGCCGGTATCCCGCGGGACTGCGGCAGCGCTACCGAAGCGCGAACACCAGTCTGAGCGCGTCGTCGACCGCGCGCATCTCCCGGGCATCCAAGCGGTCGGCGAACTCGCCCAGCCGCTGGGGATCGACGGCCATGGTCTGCTCGATCAAGATCCTGGTCGCCGTGCCGCCCACCTCGATCTCCGGGCGGTCGTGCGCCCACTTGGCCGACGTGCTGGTCGGAGCGACCAGCAACGTCGACGGCTGCACGAAATCTGACTGCACCACGACCGCGAAGCGGCCGCCCTGCTGCTCGCGGCCAAGTGCGCTGCGGGCGTGCTGGCGGCGGCAGGCGGGGACTGATTCTGGCAGGCCAGCAGGCGACGCCGACGGCCGACGGCAGGCAGCCCCTGATGCCTGAGCACGTCTGCGGTGAGGTGGCTCGCTACGGGTGACTGGTGACGTCGCAGGCGGCAAGGAGCAGCGGCAGGCACGCGATGATGACAGGCGGGATGAGCCCGGCGACGGCCGCCAGCCTGGCGAGCCCGGTGCGGGGTGGCCCCGGATCCAGGATCCGCTGGAGGCGAGCGATGGCTTCGGGTCCGCTGGCGGCCAGCGCGGCCGGCTGCGCTCGGGCGCGGGCCAAGACGACCAGCGCGGCGGCCAGGTCGTCGCGGTCGTGGCAGCGGGCGGCCGCATCGTCGGCTGTCATCTCGGCGAGGGCCGCAAGCTGGGGTCTGGCCTGGCCGAGCAGCGGCACGCGAGGGAATGCGCGGGCCAGCCCTGCGGACAGCGCCAGGATCAGGTGGTGGCGACGGCGCAGGTGGGCGCGTTCGTGGGCAAGCACGGCCCGCAGCTGCTCCGGGGTCAGGGCGGCGAGAGCACCGGCCGAGATCACGATCTGGTGCCGGCCGCCGGGCAGGCAGTAAACGGCGGCAGCGTGATAGTCAAGGATCGCCACATCCGGCTCATGGCCGGGCCGCCCCGCGGCGGCCACCAGCATGGCGTGCTCGCGCCGGCCGCGCCGACCGCGGTGAAGCTCGCCGGCGACACAGCCGCCCGCCCGCAGCACCACCCCGGCGGCCAGCAGGAGACCGGCGATCGCGATCGCCCGTCCGCCGGGCACTGCAGGCCCGGCCAGCAGCATCCGGCCGCCGCGTAGCGGTGCTGCCGGCCAGGTCAGCGGGAACGGCGCCGTCGCTGCGAGGACAGCCAGCACGACGGCGGCCAGAAACGACGCCGGCAGCACCAGCCACAGCATCATGGCCAGGTGGGGCGAGCGCGTAGCCCATCGGCCACGCAGCAGCGCCGGCGCAAGCATCCCGGCAGCGCCGGCGTAGAAAGCGAGCAGCGCCGCCGCTGTCAACGCCGGCTCCTCGCACCAGCGCGGGGTGCGGGCCTGCCCGGTCCGGTCAGCCGCCGGTAGGCCTCCTCTAGCGCGTCGGCATCGTCGGCAGACAGGTCCCCGATGAAATGCATGAGCGCCGCGGGCCGGTCCGTGCTCGCCTCCAGCGCCTGCCGCATAAGCCCGGCGGTGTACTCCTCGGCGGAGACCAGCGGCTCGTACCGGTAGGCCCGGCCTTCAGCGTGCCGCCGCAGCCAGCCCTTCTTTTCCAGGTTGCCCATCACCGTCATGACGGTCGTATAGGCAAGCCGCCGGGCTGCTTCCAGGTCGCCCAGCACTTCCCGGACGGTCACGGGCTCGCCGCGGGCCCAGATCGCGCGCATCACCCGGACTTCCAGATCACCCAGCGCTGGCATGCGTTAAACCTCCGGCACCATGCTACTACGCAGATAGTAGATTGACTCGGCCAGGCCATGGCGGCAATCCGGATCAACTAAACAGGTAGTACTATCTGGATAGTATAGGATTCGAGCGAGGAGATCCGGATGCTCACGACACTGCGCGCACTGCCCGCGCGAACGGGATGGGCGCCAATCCAGCAACTGGCGATGTGGTCGCGGCGGCAATGGAAGGTCGCTGGATGGGCTTATCTCGCTGCCCTGCTCATCATGGGCGTCGCCGGCGAGACGCTGCCCGGCGCCTCTCTCGGCCGTGTCGTGCCCATCCAGTGGTGGAACTACGTCACCCTCGCGCTGTCACCGCCGCTGATCGCCCTGATCGTGGCGACCTTCGTCCCGTCCGGCCAGCCCAAAGGCTCCCGCCGCTGGGGCAAGACCGGTACAGGCGTGGGCGGGGCCGCCGGCACCCTCGCGATGGCCTGCCCGGTATGCAATCCGCTGGCCATCCCGATCTTCGGCGCCGCCGGCGTGCTGTCGTTCCTGGCGCCGTACCGGGGCGTGATCGCCCTGGCCTCGATCGCGCTCCTTGCCCTCACGCTGCTGCTGCGCTTGCGCACCACCAGGGCATGCCAGCTCGCGCCGCCGCCCGAGCCCCCGCCGGGCCCCTAGCGGTTCTGGCCCGGGCAAAGGCGGTCAGCGAGTCAGCCGGCACCCTCCGCGTTCGGGGAGGCCGCCGGACTGCCGGGCTTTACGGCGTGGGTGTATGCAGGTGAATCTCCCAATAAGACACCGCCCGGGCGTTGTCCTAATTACTACGGGCCTGGCCTTGGCCGTCGGGCACGCAAAGCGTGAGGGCTCGTTCTCGGGAGAGCGGTTTGGCATGCTCACGCGATAAGGTGAAGGCGCCCAGCGCGGTCGTTGCCGTCATCGGAGCCAGTACTACAGGCCGTGGATCCCCGCCCCTCCCAGGCCTCTCAGCCGATCGGAGAAGCCACCCTAACGGTTAGGGGGTCAGCACCAACTCAGCACGTTATCGGGAACTGACGGGAACCAACCAGGAATAACGGGCAAACGGCCAGCCTCTAAAATTCCGAGTGCACGGCCCCGTTCAGACCCCGCACCAGCGCCGTGACCAGCGGTTATTACCGTACGTCAAGCCCGGTGACGGCGCGGCCGATGATCAGGCGCTGAATCTCGCTGGTGCCCTCGAAGATGGTGAAGATCTTGGCGTCCCTGTGCCACCGCTCCACCGGGTAGTCCCTGGTGTAGCCGTTGCCGCCCAGGATCTGGATGGCCTGCTCGGTGACCCGCACCGCGGTCTCCCCGGCGACCAGCTTGGACATCGACCCCTCGGCGTGCGCGAACGGCTTGCCCTGGCGCGCCATCCAGGCCGCGCGCCAGGTCAGCAGGCGCGCCGCGTCCACGGCGGCGTGCATGTCCGCGAGCATGAAGGCCACCGCCTGGTTCTGGCCGATCGGCCGCCCGAACTGCACCCGGGTTCGCGCGTACTCGGCGGCGTACTCCGCGGCCGCCCGCGCCACGCCCACCGCCATCGCCGCCACGCCGGGGCGGGAGGCCTCGAACGTCTTCATCGCGGCCTGCTCCCCGGCCCGGCCGCCCTCGCGCACCCGGGCCAGCCGTTCCTCCAGCTTGTCCCGGCCGCCGACCAGGCACCGGCCCGGCACCCGCACGTCGTCGAGTACCACCTCGGCGGTGTGCGAGGCCCTGATCCCGTGCTTGCGGAACTTCTGGCCCATGGACAGCCCGGCCGTGCCCGGCGGCACGATGAAGCTGGCCTGCCCGCGCGACCCGAGCGACGGGTCGACCGACGCGACCACCACGTGCACGTTGGCGATGCCGCCGTTGGTGGCCCAGGTCTTGGTCCCGTTGAGCACCCACTCGCCGCTGGCCTCGTCGTAGCGGGCCCGGGTCCGGATCGCGCTCACGTCGCTGCCGGCGTCCGGCTCGGAGGAGCAGAACGCCCCGAGCTTGATGTCCCCGGGGCCGCCGAACATCTGCGGGCACCACTCCCCCACCTGCTCCGGCGTCCCGTTGGCCACCACCGCCACCGCCGCCAGCGAGCTTCCCGCCAGCGACAGCCCGATCCCGGCGTCCCCCCAGAACAGTTCCTCGAACGCCACCGGGATGCCGAGGCCGGACGGCTCCAGGTACTGCTGCGCGTAGAAGTCCAGCGAGTACAGCCCGATCTTGGCCGCCTCCTCGAGCACGGGCCACGGGGTCTGCTCGCGCTCGTCCCATTCCGCGGCCGCCGGGCGGATCACCGCGGCGGCGAACTCGTGCACCCAGTCGCGCATCTCCGCCAGGTCGTCGCCTAGCTGCAGCGAGAAGTCGCGGCTGCGCGAGCCGTCGTCGTCCATGCAGCCCTCCCTAATGAAGTTACTAAAGGGTAACATCGCGGCTCGGGCGCGGGAAGCGAGACCGCCGCCGCCGGGCCGCCGCCGGGCCGGGCCGCCGCCGGGCCGGGTGGGCCCGGGCCAAACCGTCGCCGGGCCGGGTGGGCCCCGGGCCAGGCGGGGCCGGGCGCCGCCGGGCGCACGGTGCGCACGGTGCGTGCACGGTTGATATGGAATTGTTGGTGAATGGTCGACCAGCTTCGATATTCTTCGGGTACTGTTCTGGCCATGACGGCCGCTGTACAGCCCGACCCGCGAGCCTACATACGGCTTGCCGCTTTCATCCGGGAGCAGATCGCCGACGGGAAGCTCGCCCCTGGCGGGCGGCTGCCGTCGATCGCGGTGCTGCGCCGGGAGCAGGGCCACTCCCGGCAGACGGTGAGCAAGGCCATGCACGTGCTGGAACGGGAGGGCCTGATCTACCGGGTGCCGGGCCACGGCTACTACGTGAGCTGCCAGACCGGAAGCCCCGCGCCGTAGCCGGTCAGTCCCCGGCGTGCCGGTCGAGGAACTCGTAGATGTCGGCCTCGTCAACCCCCGGGAAGCTGCCGGCCGGCAGGGCCAGCAGCACGTGCGAGTGGGCGCGGGCCGCCGGCCAGGCCCTGCCCTCCCACCGCTCGGAAAGCGCGGCCGGCGGGCGGCTGCAGCACTCGCCGTCCGGGCAGGCCGAGCGCCGCCTCGCGGTCGCCTCGCGGCCGCGAAACCAGCGGGACTGCTCGAACGGCACGCCGAGCGTGATCGCGAACCCGCGGTCGGCGCGCGGGTCGACCTGGGCGACGCAGAAGTGGGTCCCCGACGGGGTGTCGGTGTACTGGCAGTACGGGGAGAACCTGTCCGCGGCGCCGAACACCTGCCGCCCCGCCCACTGGCGGCACAGCCGCTGGCCCTCGATCGCCCCGGAGGCGTCCGCGGGGAACAGCACCCCGTCGTTCTCGTAGGCCTTGTAGATGATCCCGCTCGCGTCGTTCTTCACGAAGTGACAGGGCAGCCCCAGGTGATGGGTGGCCAGGTTGGTGAACCGGTGCGCGGCCATCTCGTACGACACCGAGAACAGGTCCACGAGATCCTCCACCGCCAGGTCCCTGGCCTGCTTGGCGGCGGCGAGCACCGCCACGGTCGCCCGCTCCGGCATGAGCACCGCGGCGGCGAAGTAGTTCACCTCGACCCGCTGCCTGAGGAAGTCGGCGAAGTCGCGCGGCACCCGGTGGCCGAGCAGGAAGTGGCCGAGCGCCTGCAGCACGACCGCGCGCGGGGAGTCGGCGCCGACCGGCTCCTGCTTGACGTAGATCCGGCGGTTGCGCAGATCGGTCAGCGACCGGACCGACCTGGGCAGATCCTGAACGTAGCGCACCGCGAAGCCGTGGTGGCTCACCACCGAGACCAGCATGCCCTGCGACAGCGCGCCGCCGGAGTAGCCGGCGGCCGCCAGCGCCGCCGCCGCCTCGCGCTCGATGTCGGGAAAGTAGTTGTCCCGCTCCCGCATCGCCTTCCGCAGCGCCGCGTTCGCCACCCGCGCCTCCTCGGGCGTGGCGGTCGGCCTGGACCGCTCGGCGCGCAGTTCCGCCGCGACCGCCACCAGGTGCTCGAGCACGTCGGTGGGCACCCGGGCGCCCACCTTGAGTGGCGGCAGGCCCAGGCGCCGGTAGGACGGGTCCTGCTGGGCTTCGGCCAGCGCGATCTCCAGCTGGGCACGGCGGCTCGGCGGCTGCCTGCTCAGCAGCTCGGCCACCGGCACCGACAGCGCCGAGGCCAGCTGGTCGATCAGCGACAGTTTCGGCTCCCGGCGGCCGTTCTCCAGCAGCGACAGCACCGACGGGGCCCGGCCGACCCGCTCGGCAAGCTCGCCGAGGGTCAGGCCGCGCGCCCGGCGCAGGTGCCGCAACCGCTGCCCGAACGTCACGAGGTCTATACCAGCGGTCTGGACCAAATTCTCCTGATCTTTCATCGTGAAGCTCAGTCTAACTTATCAAGATGGAAAGAACTATAAAATTTCACAACCGGCGGCCCTGGCGCGGCGCGGGCCGCTCGGGCACGCTGGGCGGGAACCCCTGACCCAGCACCTGAGGAAGGCATGACGATGGACACGATCAGCCAGCAGGCGGCCAGGCTTCGGCGCGAGTGGGAGACCGACCCCTGCTGGAAGGGCATCGAGCGGACCTACCAGGCCGAGGACGTGGTGCGGCTGCGCGGCACCGTGCAGGAGGAGCACACGCTGGCCCGGCTCGGCGCCGAGCGGCTGCGCGCGCTGCTCGCCTCGGAAGAGGCGGTGACCGCGCTGGGCGCGCTGACCGGCATGCAGGCCGTGCAGCAGGTCAGGGCGGGGCTGCAGGCGATCTACCTGTCCGGCTGGCAGGTCGCCGCCGACGCGAACCTGGCCGGGCAGACCTACCCGGACCAGAGCCTGTACCCGGTCAACTCGGTGCCGGACCTGGTGCGCAGGATCAACAACGCGCTGCTGCGCGCCGACCAGATCACCTGGTCGGAGTCGGACGACGGCGACCTGCGCGACGCCCCGCACTGGCTCGCGCCGATCGTGGCCGACGCGGAGGCCGGGTTCGGCGGCGTGCTGAACGCGTTCGAGCTGATGAAGTCGATGATCGCGGCCGGGGCCGCCGGGGTGCACTGGGAGGACCAGCTCGCGTCGGAGAAGAAGTGCGGGCACCTGGGCGGGAAGGTCCTCATCCCGACCGGCCAGCACATCCGCACGCTGAACGCGGCACGGCTGGCCGCGGACGTGTGCGGCGTGCCGACGCTGGTCATCGCGCGCACGGACGCGCACGCCGCCACGCTGATCACCTCGGACATCGACGAGCGGGACAAGCCGTTCGTCACCGGCGAGCGGACCGCGGAGGGCTTCTACCGGGTGCGCAACGGCATCGAGCCGTGCATCGCCCGCGGCCTGGCCTACGCGCCGTATTCCGACCTGCTGTGGATGGAGACCTCCACCCCTGACCTGGAGGTGGCCCGCGAGTTCGCCGAGGGCATCAAGGCCGTCTACCCGGACCAGCTTCTGGCCTATAACTGCTCGCCGTCGTTCAACTGGCGCGCGCACCTGGACGAGGTCACGATCGCCAGGTTCAGCAAGGAACTGGCCGCGATGGGCTACCGGTTCCAGTTCATCACGCTGGCCGGCTTCCACGCGCTCAACCACTCCATGTTCGAGCTGGCCCGCGGCTTCGCCGCGGAAGGCATGCCGGCCTACGTCCGGCTGCAGCAGGCCGAGTTCGCCGCCGAACGGCATGGCTACACGGCCACCCGCCACCAGCGCGAGGCGGGCACCGGCTACTTCGACCTGGTGACCAAGGCGATCTCGCCCGGCGCCGAGACGGTGGCGCTGGCGGGCTCCACCGAGGCCGAGCAGTTCCGCGCCGCCTAACCGGCCGCGCGCGCGGGGTCGGTGGCCCCCCGGGCACGCAAGAAGGTGCCCGGGGGGCCACCGACTCCAATGGACCGGGCTAGCGAGGCCGCCAGCGCTTCAGGTGTAGTCGGCGGGCGGCCAGGGGGGCTGGGACGCGCCGGGAGCGTCGGGGCCGACCCTGGGCTGCGGCCTGGTAGGCATCCAGTCGGACAGCAGGCCCCCGTCGCCGTGCATGGTCTGGGTGGCCTGCAGGTCGGCATAGCCGCCGTCCGTCTCCTGGTAGGGCTCCGCCGCGGCCGCGGCGGGCGGCCTGCGCCACCTGGACGGCACGAACAGCGGGATGATCATGGCCATGCCGGCCACCGCGAGCACCCCGTCGAACAGCATGGCCTCGAAGCCCGCCCCGTAGGGATGCGTCTTGAGCGGGATCAGCCGGACCGCGTGCCGCACGCTGACCAGGTACACGCCGGTCACGGCGAGCATGGCGAGCCCGGGCAGGCCGGACGCCAGCGGGGAGATCCGCGGCACCGCGATGAGGATCCCGGCCAGCAGGCCGGCGGCGAGCAGCGCGCCGAAGCCCTCGAGCACCTGGCGGTCGTGCAGCAGCGACCCGCCGCCGGCCGGAAGCACCCTTGCCGGGACGATCAGCAGCCGCTGGTAGCCCCACGAGGCGGCGAAGAACACCGCCGCGGCCATGACGATGGCGAGCAGGACGCCGATGAGATGACGCATGGGCCTCAGCTTCTAGGGTCGGTCTGCCGGAGCCGGGACGGTTGCCGGATAGAGGAAATCCTAAGCGCCAGCCGGAGCCGGTTCAGCGGCTCGAGCAACGAGTACGCCAGGTAAGCGTCCCTGGCGACCAGCCGGAACTTCACGCCGCGCGGGCCGGGCGGGACCGAGAAGCCCTCCGGCCGCCAGCGCCGGAAATCGGCGGACATGCGGCCGAAGAACTCCCGGCGCCGCCGCCGTGGCACCAGCGGCAGCAGCGTCGTGTAGTGCCAGATCGCGCGCTCGAACAGCGCCGCGCGCACCGCCGGGGTGACCGGGGCGGGCACCGCCGGTCGTTCGGGCAAAAAGAGGTGAAAGACCTGATCGTAGGCCGCGAAGATGTTGAAGTTCCCGTCGCTGGGGGCGGCGAGGAAGGAACCGCGCCGGTCCCGGCGGTAGCGGTAGCACGCGCGGTTGAGCACGCCGATCCTCTTCGCCGTCAGCAGGGCGGCCGCGGTGACCGGCACGTCCTCGTGCGGCGCCCCGCCGAACGCGACGCCGAGGCCGGCCAGGAAGTCCCGCCGGAACACCTTGCTCCACGCGGTCATCGTCAGGTGGATCAGGGCGGGATGCTCCGCGAGCGTGACCGTCTGGCCTGCGGCGATCCCGCCCAGGCACCGCGCGCCGCCGCCCGGGCTGGCGGTCCCGTCCGGGTACAGGTTCTCGAAGTCGACGACCAGCACGTCGGGCCGCAGCCTGGCCAGCGAGTCCGCCACCGCCGCCAGGGCGCCGGGCGCGAGCTCGTCGTCGCCGTCGACGAACCAGACGTACTCCCCCCTCGCCTCCTTCGCGCCCAGGCCGCGGGCGGGCCCCGGACCGGCCGCGGCCGGGGTGCGGATCACCGTGAGCCTGTCGTCGCGCCGCGCGGCCAGGATCGCGCCGCTGCGATCGGCGGAGGCGTCATCGACGGCGATGACCTCGACCGGGACCTCCGGCTCGCCGAGCACCGAGTCCAGGCAGCGATCCAGGTAGTCCGCGACCTCGTGCACCGCGATGACCACGCTGATCAACGGCATGGCTACGAACGATACACGGTGCGATTCCGCGCTCGGCTCAACGCGCTTGCCCGGGCACTCCGCCGGGGCGCCCGCGGGCCGTTCTGTAAGCTGGCCGCGTGCGCATACACGCCATATTCGGGGGAATCGGCGCGTTCTCCGTCAAGTTCCGCTGGGTGATCATCGTGGCCTGGGCCGTCGCCGCGGTCGCGGTGCCGAAGTTCCTGCCGTCGCTGGCCAGCGTCACCCAGGGCAACAACAGCGCGTTCCTGCCCGCCAGCGCGCCCAGCGAGCATGCCGCGCAGCTGGCGGCGCCGTTCGGCATCAGCGCGAACGAGACGCCGGTGCCGGTGGTGGCCGCGGTGAGCCAGGGCACGCTGACCGCCGCCGACCAGGCGTGGCTGGCCGGGCTATGGCACGACCTTGCCACCGTGCCGACCGTGGTCAGCGTGCGGGACCTCGGCCGGTCCAGTGACGGCCAGGCCGAGCAGTTGCTGGTCCTGTCGGACGTCGCGCAGGCCAACGACAACGCGGTGAAGACCATGATCGACGGGCTGCGCGCGCAGATCGCCCGTGCCGGGTCGACCCAGAAACCGGCCGGGATGCAGGTGCACCTGGCCGGCCAGGCCGCGATCAACGTGGACCAGCAGCAGCAGTCCGGCAGCACGGGCAACCAGGTGCAGTTCGTCGCGCTGGTCTTCATCCTGGTCCTGCTGCTGCTCATCTTCCGGTCCGTGCTCGCGCCGCTGATCACGGTGATCCCGGCGCTGCTGGCCGTGACGATCTCCGGGCCGCTCGTCGGCGCGGCCGCGCACGCCGGCCTCAAGGTCTCGCAGCTTTCCCAGCTGATGCTGATCGTGCTCGTGCTCGGCGCCGGGACCGATTACGGGCTGTTCCTCGTCTTCCGGGTCCGCGAGAACCTGCGCAGCGGGTCCGAGCCGAAGCAGGCGGTGCGCTCGGCGGTGATGAGGGTCGGCGAGACGATCTCGTTCTCCGCCTTCACCGTGATCGCAGCGCTGCTGTCGCTGCTGGCCGCGACGTTCCAGATCTACTCCCAGCTCGGCATCCCGCTGGCCATCGGCATCGGCACGATGCTGCTGGCGGGGCTGACCCTGCTGCCCGCGCTGCTCGCGGTGTTCGGGAGGGCGGCGTTCTGGCCGAGCAAGACGCAGCCGGGCACCGGGAAGACGGGCTGGTGGGGCCGGACCGCGGCGCGGATCGTGCGTCGGCCCGTGCTGCCGCTGACGATCGGCGTGATCGCGTTCGGCGCGCTGGCGATCGCCGTGCCGTCGTACAAGCCCGGCGGGTTCGGCGGGGCGATCAGCGCCCCGGCCGGCTCTGACTCGGCAGCCGGCCAGGCGCTGCTGGCCACGCACTTCCCGCAGAGCTCGGCGAACCCGACCAACCTGGTGTACCGGCTGGCGCAGCCGGTGTGGGACGACCCGCGGCCGGTGGCGGCGGCGCAGCGCCAGCTCGCCGCCAGCGGGCTGTTCACCGGCGTGACCGGGCCGCTGAACCCGGTCGGCGTCGCGTTGACCCCGGCGCAGTACACCGAGCTGCACGCCGCGCTCGGGAACGCCTCGGCGCTGCCGCCGGCGCCGCCCGGCCATATCCCGGTGCCGGCCATCGGCTACCAGGCGTACCGGGCGACCGCGCAGTACGTCAGCCCGGACGGTCGGACGATCCAGTTCCAGACCGGGCTGAAGGCCGGCGACCCGTCGACCACCGCGGCGATGAACGCCGTCCCGGCGGTCCGCGGCGCGGCCGGCCGGGCGGCTCGGACGCTCGGCGCCACGGACTGGGGCGTCGGCGGCGAGGCGCCGGCGTTCTACGACATCAGCCAGATCTCCGACAACGACATCGTGCACGTGGTGCCGATCGCGATCGTGGTGATCGGGCTGCTGCTCATCGTGGTCATGCGCTCGCTGGTGGCACCGGTGTACCTCATCGCCTCGGTGGCCCTGTCGTTCTTCGCCGCGCTCGGGCTGTCGGTGATCGTGTTCATGAAGATCGGCGGGGACACCGGGCTCACGTTCATCCTGCCGTTCCTGATGTTCGTGTTCCTGCTCGCGCTCGGCGAGGACTACAACATCCTGGTCATGTCGAGGATCCGGGAGGAAGCCCACGGCTTCCGGATCCGGGACGCGGTGGCGCGAGCGCTGAACGCCACCGGAACCACGGTGACCTCGGCCGGGCTGGTGCTGGCCGGCACGTTCGCGGTGTTCGCGATCATCGGCGGCCGCGGCTCCGGCGGCGGCCAGATCCGCGACGTCGGCATCGGCCTCGCGCTCGGCGTGCTGATGGACACGTTCATCGTGCGGACCATCCTCGTCCCGTGCACGGCGGTACTGCTCGGCCGCTGGAACTGGTGGCCGTCACGGCTGAGCCGGACCGCGGCAGCCATCGGCGGCGCCGAGGGCACCGAGCCCGAGGTCGAGCCGGTCACGCCGCGCAGCCGCTGACCGGCGGCGCCTGGCCGGCGAGGGCGCCGATGGCGGCGCTTAAGTCGGCGAGGGCGTCGATGGCGGCGGTCAGGTCGCGCAGGGCGGGAGCGGCCTCGCGCAGCGCGGCGCGGCTGCGATGCGGCAGCGCGTCCAGGGCGTCCCGGATGATCTCCTGGTTCACGCCATGCCACCTGGCCACGTCCGCCGCGCCCTGGCCGGACAGGTACAGGCTGACGGCCCGCCTGTCGCTGGCGTTGTCTGCCGCCCGTGTCACGTAGCCGGCGGTCTGCAGGCCGCCGAGCAGGGTCGCGACCGAGCTGGGCGCGAGCCGCAGCAGCCTGGCAAGCTGGCTGGGGCGGATCCCCGGGTGCTCGCCGATGCAGGACAGCAGCTCGAGCTGGGCGACGGAAAGCCCGAGCGCGGGGTCCGCCGCGCGCGCCGCGCGGCGCATGGCCCGGCGCAGCCTGGACACGATGTCGGCCAGTTCCGGGCCGCCCGTGGCCTCGGCCGTGCCCGGCTCGTACTCTGCTCGTTCAGCTGAAAGCACCCGACGGGTCCGCCTCTCTGGGCTCGTTGGGGCGGGCGGCCTGGCCGCCGGCCGGCGAGCGGGCCGCCAGCGTGATCAGCGCCGCGGCGGCGGCGGCGACGGCGAGCACGACGAATGCGGGCTGCGCCTGCGCCGATCCAGCGTACCCGCGGGCGGCGCCCAGGTGCAGGGCCAGCGCCATCAGCGAGATGCCCAGCGTGGTGCCGATCCCCCTGGCCATGTTGATCAGGCCGCCCAGCAGCGAGGCTGACGAGTCCGCGCTGCTGCGCATGATGACGGTGTTGTTGGCCGGGATGAACACGCCGAGGCCGAGGCCGAGCAGGGCGAGCAGCGGCACCACGGTCGCCGCGGTGACCGGGACGAAGATCGCCGCCACCATGACCGCGGTGGCCAGCGCGGCGCCGGCGAACCCGCGCCGCCTGTTGCCCCACCGGCGCGGCAGCAGCGCGTCGCCGAACAGCGCGGCGAGGCCGAACCCGACCGGGAGCGCGGACAGCAGCAGGCCGGTGCCTGCCAGGCTGCCGCGCCCGTGGCCGAGCACCTGGGGGATCAGCACCAGCGGGCCGAACAGGATCAGGTAGCCGCAGGCGGCGGCGACCAGGGCGAGCGCAAGCGGCGCGGAGCGAAGCAGCCGCACCGGTATCAGCGGGTGCCTGGCGCGGGTTTCCCGCGCCGCGAACCCGGCCAGGCAGGCGGCGCCGACCGCGCCGAGGGCGGCGGCGAGCAAGCCGGACAGGCGCAGCCCCGCCGCCGCGGACAGCAGCAGCAGCAGCGCGCTGGTCCATGCCGCCAGCAGCACGGTGCCCGGCCAGTCGAACTTCCCGACCGGGGCGAACTGCCGGGTACGCGGCAGCAGGTACCGGGCCGCCACGATGGCGACGATTCCGACGGGGACGTTCACCCAGTACACCGCGCGCCAGCCCACCGTCGAGGTGAGCAGGCCGCCCAGCGTCGGGCCGAGGGCGAGCCCGACGGACTGGGCGCCGGCCTGTATCCCCAGGGCGAACCGCATCCTGTTCTTCGGCGCGCTCGTCGTCACCAGCGCGACGCTGTTCGACTGGAGCATCGCGGCGCCGGCGGACTGGACGAGGCGCAGCGCGACGAGGATGCCGAGCGACGGCGCCAGGCCGCACGCCAGCGAGGCGGCGGTGAACACGGCGAAGCCGTAGGAGTACACCAGCTTGCGGCCGACGGCGTCGCCGAGGCGGCCTCCGGGGGCAAGCAGCGCGACCAGGCCGAGCAGGTAGATCAGGGACACCCACTGCACCGCGGCGACCCCGGTGTGGAAGTCGTGCTGCATCGCCGGGAAGGTGATCGTGACGATGCTGGCGTCGAGCTGGCCCATGAACGCGCCGAAGCAGACCACGCCCACGGCGAGCCACGGCGCGCGGGGGCTGTCCCTGATCGCGGCCGGCCGCGCCGGCTCTCGCCATATATTTCTGTAACCGAACATCTTGGCCAGGATACCAGGATTAACACCGAACATGCCGGGCGTGGTGCTGGCCATCACGTACCGGACCAGACAGACTCATGGAGGTGGAGCGGTCCGGGGTCTGCCGGTTCCTCGGGTCCCGGCCGCTCGGCTAGAGTACGCCGGGAAAGCGCCGGCAGGGCGCGGCGTCCGGCGGCGGTCGTGGGGTCGGGACCGGCCCGTAACGGCCCGTGCGAGTCGCCGGACGGGCCGGAGCGGAAGGGACGACGATGCAGGAATTGCGCTTCGTCGCGGTAAGCGAGGACGGCCGTTACGCCGTGCTCGCCGTGCCCGGGCGGAGCGCGCGCTTCACGCTGCCGATAGACGAGCGGCTCAGGGCGGTGGCCCTCGGCCAGACCTCCCGGCTCGCGCAGTACGAGATCGAAGTGGAGAGCCCGTTGCGACCCAAGGAGATCCAGGCACGAATCCGGGCCGGGGAAACGGTGGAGGAAATCGCGGACGCTGCCGGCATTGCGGTCGAGCGCGTGCGCTGGTTCGAGGGTCCGGTGCTTGCCGAGCGCGCCTACCTGGCGGACCAGGCCCGAGCCGCGTCGGTGCGCCGACAGGGAGAATCCGCTCCCGCGGCCGGCGGGCCGCCGCTGGGTGAGATCGTGACCAAGCGACTCGAGGCGTTCGGCGCCGACCCGGACGAGGCCCAGTGGGACGCCAGGAAGCGCGGTGACGGCAACTGGCAGGTGCAGGTCACGTTCACCGCGGGCGGGCGGGCGCACGTGGCCGAGTGGGTATTCGATCCGCGTCGTCGGCACGCCGTGCCCGCCGACGACAACGCGGCGCGGCTGTCGCTGCCAGGTGCCGAGGTCCCGCCCGCCTCCCCTTCCCCGTTCACCCTCGCGCCGCCGCCGGGCGAGGCGACGGTGACCCAGCTGGCCCCGAGACTGTCCGCCGCCTCCCGCGGCGCCGCCCCGCACGCCGTGCAGGAGCCGCGGATCCCGGGCGGCCTGGCCGCCCGGCTGCCCGCGGTCGGCCAGGCTCCCGAGACCCCGGCGCAGCAGCCGGCGAGCGCTCCGACGCACCAGTCGGCAGGCGCCGCGCAGCAGCCGGCCGCCGACGGCGCCGCCCCCGCCGCTGACCAGCCGCCGACCGAGGCCGCCCCCGCGGCGGCGGAGCCCGCGGTGCAGCAGGCCGGGCGCCCGGCCAGGAAGCCGGCCCGTGGCAGGCGCTCCTCGGTGCCCTCCTGGGACGAGATCATGTTCGGCAGCAACCGCCAGCGGGACTGACCAGCCGCCGACACCGGCATGCAAGCGGCGGCCAGCCGGTTGTGCGCGTTCTGACAGTGGCGTGGGCCAGCATGGTGCCATGCGACATGACGCGATGACGCCGGATTCGATCGAGGCTGTCGGCCTGGTCAAGCGGTCAGTAGTGGTAGCGGGCCGCGAGAACGATGATCTCCGTTTCCGTGACGATGTAGACGAGACGGTGCTCGTCGTCGATGCGCCGTGACCAGGCGCCGGGCAGGTGGTACTTGAGAGGCTCGGGCTTGCCGATGCCGGTGAAAGGGTCCCGCCGGACGTCCTCGACCAGCTTGTTGATCCGCACGAGCATCTTGCGGTCGGTCTTGAGCCAGGACGTGTAGTCCTCCCAGCCCTGGTCCTCGAATACCAGCCTCACCAGGCGCTACCGGGCATCCCCCGTGCCGGGGTCTATCAGGGCATGCTCGGCTAGGTGGATGCCATTCAGGGCGTTCTCGTAGGCCTTGAGCAGTCGGCGGGCGTTGGCCGGTGAGCGCAGCAGGTAGGCGCCCTCGCGCAGGGCGGCGTAGTCCTCAGCGGAGACCAGGACGGCGTTGCCGTGCCTGGAGACGATCTCAATGGCGTCGTGGTCCTCGTTGACCTTCTTGATCAGCGGGAAAAGTTCCTTGCGTGCCTGGCTCGCGGTGATCGACATGACGGCCAGCCTTCCGATAGTAGTACAAGATAGAGTACCACTCTTGCTCGCTGTCGTGCTGGTGACGGCCTCCCGCCCACAACGGCGTTGTGCTGGCTGTCCGCCTTCATCGGCATGATGGTGAAGACCCCGCAGGGCGTGCAGTGGTTCGGCTCGCTGATCTACTTCCCGCTGACCTTCGGCAGCAACGTGCTGGTGCCTTCGCAGAAGATGCCGGGGTGGCTGCAGGCGTTCGTCAAGGTCAACCCGATGACCTCGGTGACCGAGGCGGTCCGGGGCCTGTTCATAGGCGGCCCGGTCGCCACCCCGGCGATCCGGTCACTGCTGTGGGCGGCCGGCATCTTCGCCGTCTTCGCCCCGCCCGTCCTGGCACGTCTTAGTATCAACCGTCGGCAAGCAGACAGGCGACGGCAACAGCGAGTCGCGGGACTGGAGAATGACCCGGACCTGTAGATGGAGCGGCCTGAACTCGGGCCGGGACAGGATCCGAGGCGGCCGGTGGCGGCTGCGCCGCGGTCATGCCGCGGGCGCGGCCCTGGCCGCCGGCCTGGCGGTTGTCCTGGGCGGCTGCGGGACGGCCGGCTCCGGCGCAGCCGTCCCGCCGGCGCCGATGTCGATCGGGAGCGCGGCGTTCGGCGGCCAGAACGTGCTTCCGCAGCGCTATACCTGCCACGGGCAGAAGGTCGCACCCCCGCTGGAGTGGTCGGGCGCGCCGCCCGGCACCAAGAGCGTCGCGATCGTCGTGGACGACTCCTCGGCGCCGATCACGCCCTACATCTACTGGCTCGTCTTCCACCTCGGCCCCGACGCCACCGACATCCAGGAGGGATCACTGCCGACCGGCGCGCGGCAGGCGACCAACAGCGCGGGGACGGTCGGCTACGATCCCCCGTGCCCGGGCGGGCGCCCGCACTCCTACCGCTTCACGGTCTACGCGCTGCGGACGATGCCCGACCTGCCGAACGGGGCGCCGCTGTCGGCGGTGCTTGCGGCGATCGCGCCCGCCGCGATCGGCCGCGGGCGGATCGTGGTGACCGGCTATCCGTGACCAGGGCGGTGCCCGCGGCGGCGCGGCGAGATGCCCGCCGGGTTTCCGGACGACGCGGAACTTCGTCAACTGCGTGACACGCTCCGCGGCGGCGCGCGACAATCATCGTCAGCGTCATCGCTCACGTGCACGCTGCCCGGCACCGCTATGAGGCCGGGCATTCTGGATGGAGACCATGGTTCTGGTCGCGGGACTCGCCGTCGCCGGGGTTGGCGGCATCGCGGCGGCCTTCTATGTCAGCGTGCGGTCGGGCGGCGCCCGCGGCGCGCCCAGCCGGAAGGCCGCGCCGCGCCGTTCCAGCGGCGCCGGCGTGCGGCGGCCGCGCTCGCGCGGCGGCTGGCTCAGGCGCGCCGATATCGATGAGGAACTGTGGCCGGAGGACGCCTTCGGCGGCGTCACCGATGAGCAGTTCTGGGACGACCTGGCGGCGGACAAGCCGCTCGCGACGACCGCCCGTCAGCCGCCACCTGCGGTCCCCGCGGCTCCCGCCGCTGCGCCGCGCCGCCCGTCCGGGGCCTCCGGCGGCCCCTCCCGGCCCGGCGGCCAGCCGGGCCCGGCGGCGAGCGGGCCGCGACGCGGGGCCGGCCAGCCGGCGGAGACGCCGGGACGCCGCCGTAGCGAGGAGGACCCGCTGACGAGCGCGGCCTACTCGCTCCGGGGCGGCAGGTCCGCAGGCGGCCGTTCCTATCAGTCGTCACGGCGGCCCGGGTATCTCACGCAGCCCGAAGACGCCCCGTCCCGGGACCCCGCCGGTCGCGGCAGCGCGGCGTACCGTCATGGCAGCGACCCGGTTGCGCCGATGTACGCCGGCGACCCGGTCGCGTCGATGAGCACGCCGCCGTACGGGGAGCTTTACCGGTATGGTGATCCCGCCGTTGACGGCCGTCACGACCGGCGAGGCGGCGGCCGGCCGAGGGAGCGCCAGCCCCAACCGCAGGGCAGCGGCTACCACGCTCCCTGGTACCTGGGCGACGGCTACCGGCGCCCGGGCGGTCCCGCAACAGACGGGCGCCGCTGACCGGCCGGGCGCCCGCCCCGCGGTGCACACTGGGTCCATGCCCGAGGGGGACGTCGTCTGGCACACCGCGCGCCGGCTGCACGCAGCGCTGGCCGGACGCGCGCTGACGCGCAGCGACTTCCGCGTCCCGCGACTGGCCACGGCCGACCTGACCGGCGATACCGTGACCGAGGCCCTCTCCCGCGGCAAGCACCTGCTCATCCGCACCCGCGGCGCCCGCACCATCCACACCCACCTGCGCATGGACGGCAGTTGGCGGGTGCGGCCGGCGGCCGAGGCCCTGCGGGACAGCCACAGGATCAGGCTGCTGCTGGCCAACGAGGACTGGCAGGCGATCGGCTACCAACTCGGCATCGTGGAGCTGATCCCAACCCGCCACGAGGCCCGGCTGCTCGGCCATCTGGGACCCGACCTTCTCGGCCCCGACTGGGACTGCGCGGAGGCGGTGCGGCGGCTGAACGCCGAACCGCACCGCCCGATCGGCGAGGCCCTGCTGGATCAGCGGAACCTGGCCGGGATCGGCAACCTGTACAAGGCCGAGGTGCTGTTCCTGCGCGGGATCAGCCCGTGGCGGCCGGTCGGCGAGGTGGCCGACCTCGGCGCGGTGGCGGAACTGGCGAGGCGACTGCTGGAGGCGAACAAGGATCGGGCCGGGCAGGTCACCACGGGTAGCCGACGTCGCGGCGAGGAAACCTGGGTGTACGGCCGGCGCGGCCTGCCGTGCCGCCGGTGCGGGACCCCGGTGCGTGCCGAGGGGCAGCAGGACCGCGTGACGTTCTGGTGCCCGTCGTGCCAGGCGGGCTGATCCCCGGCTGACACCGGCGTCCGGCGGCACCGTCGCATCCAGGACCCTGTGGCATCAGCTGAAGCATCGGGCGCCACCCGACACATTCGATACCATTCGAACCACGATATATCTTGTGGCGTGCCGCACCATTTTACCATAATATTACGTTACTTTTACGATTTATCGATATATGTTCGTGGCGCCGCGAAGTATTTTCCTCTTGGACGGTCCGCAGGCGGAAAACATGCGATTGAGGCGAGGAGCCCGAGGATGTTAGAACGCCGGATCCTTTCGGTCCCGCGATTCTTGCTTATCATTCCCGGCCTGCTGGCAGGGTTCCTTATCCCGGGCCTGCTCCCCGCGTCCAGGCCGGTGCCAGCCACGGACGTGGGAATGTTCACCAGGGACTTCGCGAAGGCCATCGTGACCCTGCACCGCGGCCAGCGGCTCACGCTCATCAACGACTCCAACGCAGTTCACGTGATCGGCCCCGGCACCAATACGCACGTGGTCAGCCCACAGCGCGGCAATCCCGTGACCGGCTTTCACCTCATGCAGTCCAACCAGGTCTACACGACCGGGCGGTGGATGACGGTGGGCACGTTCCACCTCACCTGTACGGTCCACCCCGGGATGAACCTGACCGTCGTGGTCATCCCATGATGACCACCTCCCGCCGGATCGGGCCGAACAATCGAGAGGAGGGAAGCATGAAGTCGTTCAAGAGCAGCGTCAAGCACGCCCGGTATGTGCTGGGGTCGCTCAGCGCGGTGCTGTTCGCCGCGAACAGCTCGGCCAGCTTCTGATCGGCTAGCCGCGGGCCGACGCCGCCGCCACTGTCGCCAAGGACCTGGGCCGGTTGGGCCGGCGGCGCCGGCCCGCACCGACACGAAACGGACCGCCATGTTCGACACCGGCGTGCGGCAGTTCCGGATGGCGATGGCCATGGTCTGGGGACGTCGGCTTGACCCCGCCAACGTCGGCAGGCTCGTCGGCGACGTGCTCGCCACCATCGCGGAGTTCGGCGCGCCGAGCGCGGAGGCGCAGGAGATCCTGGGCGGCCCGCTCGCCGACCCGGAGGAGCGGCTGGACTTCGCCAGCCGCTGCCTGCGCCGCACCGCCCGCCGGCTCGCCGCCCGGTCGCCGTTCTACGCGCGCCGGTTCGCGGGCTTGCCCGCCGAGCCGGCCGAGCTCGACGTCGCGGCGCTGCGGGCGATCCCGGTCACCACCAAGCGAGACCTGGTGGGGCGGCCCGCTGATTTCCTGTGCGCCGGCGTAACCCCCTACCTGGCGACCCGTACCACCGGCACGACCGGCCGCCCGGCGGAGGTGTGGCTGTCGCGGTACGAGATGGAGCTGTGGCCGGCGCTGGGGGCGCTGTCGGCGGTGCTGCGCGGCGAGCTGCGGCCGGGGGACATCATGCAGGTCAACCTGAGCTCCCGCGCCACCGCGGCCATGCACATGTCCGCAGGCTCCTGCCGCCTGGCCGACGTCGGGTGCAGGCTGCTCGGCATCGTGCCACCGGACGAGGCCCTGGACAGCCTCGGCGAGGGCGGGGTGACGGTGCTGCTGACCTGCCCCAGCTACCTCGCCGAACTGGTGACGGCGGCGAGGCGCCGCGGCATGGGCCCGGGGGACTTCGGGCTGCGGCGCGTCACGGTCGGCGGGGAGGTGCTGTCGGTCAGCCTGGCCGCGGCGGCGTGCAAGACGCTCGGCGTGCCGCAGGTCGAGGATCCGTATAGCATCACCGAGGCGATTCCGGTCACCGCGCGCGCCTGCAGCCAGGGCCACCTGCACCACGACGTCAACCTCGGCTTCACCGAGCTGCTCGACCCGGCAACCGGCGAGCCCGCCGCCCCCGGGGCGCTCGGCACCCTCGTCATCACCCCGTACTTCCCCTACCGCGACTGCATGCCGGTCTTCAGGTACGACACCCGCGACGTGGCACGCCGCCTGCCGGACGAGGAGCTGACCTGCGAGGTAGCAGACATCCCGGCGACCGGCCAGATTCTCGGCAAGGCCGATCACCTGCTGCGCCTCGGCGGCGAGGTGATCACGCCCCGGCAGCTGATCGACGCGGTGGAGGCACTGCCCACCGCGCCGTGGCCTGCACGGTACCGGGCAGCGGCCGAGGGCAGGCGGCTCCGCCTCACCCTTCCGGCATCCGCGGTCGACGGCTGCGGTCACGCCGAGGCCCGCCGCCATCTCGCCGGCGCCCTCGGCGTCGACGTGGACCTGGCGGTTGTCGGCGACGACCAGGCCACCTCGCTGCGCCACACCCGCAGCGACCTGCGCGAGACCACCTTTACCCAGCACACGCTTGCGGGAGCGTGACATGCCCGTCATCACTGAGCCGATTCCGCTGCTTCAGCAGAGCGCCATCGAGTTCGGCGTGATCCTCGTCGGCTCCGTCCTGGTCAGCACCGGCGCGCTGGTGTACTTCCGCCGGGTGCGCGTGGACCGGCCCCCGATCGGCACGTTCAACGGCCGTGACATCGCGATCCTGCTCGGGTTCATCGCCGTCCTGCCGTTCCTGTACGGGTACCTGCCGTACGCAGTGGTCACCACGATCCTGGCGATCACGTTCACCTCCGCGCTGTACATCTGCTGGCGGCCCGTGCTCGGCGCTGCCGCGACCTGGCTGGTCATCGGCTTGCTGATCGGCCTCAATTTCTGGACCAGCTACCATCTGGAGGGCTCGACCGCCGGGTGGCAGCTGTGGTGGGCCGAGCTCAGCGTCATGGTGGGGTGCGGCGCGGTCGGGGTCGCCAACCTCTACGTGCAGGGCGGGATGAAGCTCGTGCACGTGGGCTGGCTGTCACTCGGGCTGGCCGGGTACGACATCGTCTTCAACCAGATCCTGCCGCTGACCGACAGGCTCATCGCGGATTACATCTCCCGCCCGCTGGACCCGTTGCTCGGCATGCGGTTCGGCATCGACAACTATGGCGTCGGCATCGGCGACCTGCTGGTCTACTCGCTGTTCCTCACCGCGGCGTACAAGGCGTACGGCTGGCGGGCCGCCAGGATCGCGCTCGGGCTGATCGCGACGTTCGGCGCCCTGGTGACCGCCTTCGCCCCGCTGCTGTTCAACTTCCTCGACAACGAACTCGACCTGCTCGTGCCCGCCCAGGCGTTCTTCGGGCCCGCGGCGTTCCTGTGCTCGATCTGGATGAGGCACCGGTACGGGCGGGAGCGGACGATGGCCGAATACCTCGCCGGCGCCGAGGCCGCCGAGGGCGTGTCGGCCGCCACCCGGCCGACTCCGGTGCGCGAGCCGGCGTCGGCCTGAATCAGGAACGCCCATGCCGGGGATGAACTCGGGAGCCGGTCACGCCGACCCGGCGGTGGTCGCGGCATTCAGGGCATTGCTGCTGTACGAGGCGCTGATCGCGCTCCCGGTCCTGGCGGTGCTCGGAGCCGGCTGGCTCATCGTGCGGCGCCGACGTCCGCGGGCGGCGGCGGCCCGCCCGCCGCGCGAGCCCGCGTGGCGGCGGCTGCTGCGGATCGGGTTCGGCCTGCTGTGGCTTGTCGACGGGCTCCTGCAGGCGCAGCCCGCCATGCCGTCCGGCCTCCCGTCGCAGGTGATCGGCCCGACCGCGGCCAGCTCCCCGCCCTGGGTGCAGCGCGTCGTGTACTGGGCCGAGGCCGGGTGGACGCACCACCCGGTGCCCGCGGCGTCCGCGGCGGTGTGGATCCAGGCCGGGCTCGGCATCTGGCTGCTCGCCGTGCCGCGCGGCGCCCTGTCCCGGCTGGCCGGGCTGGCCAGCGTCGGCTGGGGCCTTGTCGTCTGGGTGTTCGGCGAGTCGTTCGGCGGTATCTTCGCGCCCGGCCTGTCCTGGCTCACCGGCGCGCCCGGCTCGGTCCTCGTCTACGTGGCCGCGGGGGCGCTGATCGCATTGCCCGAACGCACCTGGCGCTCACCGCGGACGGGCAAGCTGGCCCTGGCCGGGCTGGGCTCGTTCCTCGGCGTGATGGCGGGACTGCAGGCCCAGCCCAGCCTCGGGTACTGGCAGGGGACCTCGTACGGGCGGCCCGGGACCCTGGCGGCGATGGTGGGGGAAATGGCGCAGACGCCGCAGCCCCGGTTGCTGTCCGCGTGGGTGGCAGCCTTCGCCGCGTTCGACGAGGCGCACGGGCTCGCGGTCAACCTGCTCGTGGTGACCGCGCTCGCCGTGATCGGGGCCGCGTTCGCCAGCGGCCGCCCGCGGCTGGCCCGCCCGGCGCTCGCCGGGTTCACCGCCTTGTGCCTCGCCGACTGGGTGCTGGTGCAGGACCTGGGATTCCTCGGCGGGCTCGGCACCGATCCCAACAGCATGATCCCGCTGATCCTGCTGGCGACGGGGGGCTACCTGGCCCTGAACCCGCAGCTGAGGCGGAACCCGCTTGCCCCGGCCGGCCCGCCGCAGGCCGCCCCGCAGCCGGCCGCCCCGCAGCCGGCCGCCGCGCCGATGGAACCGAGGGATCCGGTGCCGCAGGGCGAGCGGATGGCGGCCGGCTGAGATCCGGCGCGGTCGTGGCCGAGGTCCGCGATCCGGCACCGCTTGCCGTCGGGACCGACCGCCGGGCGTCAGCATCGCTCCCGCCCTCCCGGGCGTTCAGGATCCGTGGCGCTCGCGGGCGTAGGCGTCGAGCCTGGTGAGTTCATCCTCGTACAGGCTGCGCACGGCCCGCGGCGCGAACGTGCGCTCGAAGAAGCCGCCGATGCCGCCGGCGCCCTGCCAGGTGCTGGAGATCTCCACCCGGGACGCGCCGCCCTCCGGCGTGACGGTGAACGTCGTGACCATGCTCGACCCGGTATCGGATTCGGTCAGCACCCGGCCCGGCTCGGGCTCGGCGACGCTCATCCGGTACTCGCGGGTGCGCCCGCCCGCGGTCAGCTTGTACCGCGTGACCGTCCCCGCCCCCACGCCACCGGATTCGACCCGGAAGTCCGAGAAGGCCGGCGGCAGGAAACGCGGATGGTGCTCCCGCATGTCAGCGATATAGCCGTACACCTTGTCCGCGGGCGCGTTCACGGTGCGCGCGGCGGAAACGCGGATAACTGCCACCAGGAATGTCTACCACGAGGCCGCGCTGAGCGGGCGGACACCCGGCAGCCGGCCGGGGTTGCTGTAACTTCGTGTTGGACGATCGCGGCGCTGACGGTGCCAGCCGCCGAGGGTCGTTGCAGGTGATCCTGCCTAGCGATGTCTGAAGGAGATGCTTCATGACCGGCGAGACGATCCGCGACCTGCTCAAGCCCCTCATCGGCAAGTCTGGGTCGATCTCGTTGGTTGTCAGCAGGATCGGCCAGATCGGGTTCGCCGCGGCGGAGAACAGGAAGCTGACCGGCGTGGAGCTTCGCCCGGACGGCACGGTCCGCCTTGAGCGCGAGACCGGATGGGCCGTGATCGACCCGGCCGAGGTCGTGGCCGTGGTGTGGAACGGTGATACCGACAACACGGTGGGCCAGTTCCTGTGAGCGGCGGGCCGATGACGCGGCGACCCGCCCCCGCACTGCGCTGAGCGCAAGCGGGAACGGCTGCCGTCGGTCCCGTCACGAGCCGACGCCCTGCACGGCGACCACGCGCAAGCGCGCCGCGCCCTCGCGGAGCCTCTTCGCCTGCTGGTAGGCCTCCGACTCATACCAGCGCTTCGCTGCCGCGAGGTCCGGGAACTCGAGGATCACCAGGCGGGACGGTTGCCAGTCCCCCTCGAGGACCACGAGTTCGCCGCCGCGGACGACAAAGCGCCCGCCGCCAGCCGCGATCGCGGCCGGCGACGCGGCCTTGTACTGCTCGTAGCGTTCCGGGTCGGTGATCTCGGTCTCGGCGATGACGTATGCGGGCATGGGAGGACTTTACGCTCCGTCTGGCCCCCGGGCGGGTACGCCCGGCCGGCACGGGAGTGACGTGACGTTACCGCTGGGGCACTCGTGACGATCTGGCAGCGGCCTCCGCGCAGGCGTAACGTCATGGGACGAACACCGCAGCGGAAGCGTCCGTTAGCAAGGAGGCTGACAGTGCCGACCTACATCTCGCTCATCAAGTACACCCAGCAGGGGATCAACGCCATCAAGGACGGCCCGGCCCGCCTCGAGGCAAACAAGGAAATCCTGAACCGCCACGGCTCACAGCTGAAGGCGTTCTATCTGACCATGGGCCGGTATGACATCATCGCGATCATCGAGGCACCCGATGACGCCACTGCCGCGAAGATTGCCCTCACCGTCGGCAGCGCGGGTCACATCAGCACCGAGACCTTGCGCGCCTTCACCGAGGACGAATTCCGCGAGATCGTCGGGGGTTTGCCCTGATGCGCCGGCGCAGGCTGGCGGACGTGCTCGATGACCACCTTGCGGCGGAGTTCGCCACCAGGGACCTGGACGCCACGATGGCGACCATGGCCGACGATCCCTACCTCAACCATGTCCCGGTCTTGACCGGAGGGATCGGCCGGGACGAGGTTCGCCGGTTCTACGAGCAGGTCTTCATCGGCCACTGGCCGGCAGACACCACCATGGAGCGGTCTCCCGGACCATCGGCACCGACCAGGTGGTCGACGAGCTGGTGATGTCGTTCACCCACGACATCACCATGAACCATCTGCTCCCGGCGTGCCGCCCACCGGGAAGCCGGTACGGCTGGCGGTGTGCGTGGTGGCCGGCTTCCGGGACGGGAGGCTCACACACGAGCACATCTACTGGGATCAAGCCTCCGTGTTGGTCCAGGTGGGGTTGCTGGACCCGGCAGGGCTGCCCGTCGTGGGAGCCGAGCAGGCCGACAAGCTGCTCGCCCCGCGCGCCGTCCCCGCCAACGCATTGCTCGGCCCGGATTGGCCTGGTCCCCCCTGACAAGCATGCCGCAGCCCCCGCCTGGCTTGGCAGGCCGCAGGTCACGGCGATGCAGGAGGGTGAGCCGGCCTGTAGGCCGGGTCTCGTGCAGGGATGTCTGTGACGACGACAAATGCGGTCGGTATGCTGGCTGACCTGCGGTTGCGATCTCGGCGTTTCTCATCTGTTTCTGGCAGATCTCGGGGCGATGTGCCCCCAATGTGCCCCGGTCGCTCCTGCTTCTGAAGCTTTCCCGCGGCGATGAGCACCATGATCTGGCTCTTGAAGTACCTGAGCGGTGCGCGTGAAAGCTTCCCTCAGCGCTGCCATGCGGGCTGCCCGGACTCCGGGCGCGCAAATGAATGCTTGGTTGCTGGTGTGATAAGTGGGCACGACTTCGAGCCCGGACACCAGGTCGGGATGCCGCCGCTCCAGCCGCCTCCAGCCGTCCCGCGCTGACCCTCCATGCAGCATGACGACCCGCAGCCTGGGGAGGAGACCAAGGAGCCGCCGAAGCGGCTCAACACCGGCCTCCAGTTCGGCTGCTCGTGGCGAGCGATTGATATACCAGGGGTAGGCGTTCCAAGACAGCGTTTCGCTCACGGCTATGCCCGCGCCATCTAGCAAGGTCGCGAATCGCTCCGCGCTGGCATCGTCGTTCTCCGGACACAAGAATCCGCTGCCGCCGTGCGGGAGATGGGTCTTCGGGCCGGGGTCTCGGTGGATGTTCAGCACGCTCGCATGGACGCCGCCATAGACCGGTGCCACATAAGGAACCCAGCCCCGGCCGGAGGGATCGATCAGCTCATCCACCAGAGCGTTGACCGGCGCAACGTGCGGCGCCCGCAGGCCGTCTATCTGCTGCTGCCTGAACTCCGGGTCGCGCATCCGCCGGTGTGCCACCGGGTCATGGTACATGATCTCGTCACGGCTGGGAGCCTGTCTGAGGCGGTCGCACAACTTGTGATCTTGAACCGCCGTGGCTCTTGCAACGAGCTATTGATTTGAGCCCTCGAGCGTTATGCAAAACACCTCCATCGCAAGCCTATGAGCTGCGACGATGCGTCTGGGAACCCGAGTTTCGCATAAGCCTCCTCGCTTGTAGGGTACGACCGATCTGTCCGATGCTGTCGCTGACTTGGGGATCGGTCAATCCGCATGTCGGGCCAGGCGGTATCAGGTCGCATGTCGTTGTGGTCAGACTTGGTGGTCAGATCCGTTCCTGGCCTAGTGACGCCTATCGGATTGGCTGGCCGGTTCTTTCCCCAGCGGTTTGGTGAATTTATGCACGGGCAGCCCCGCCATTCGTGCTCGCATGGACTGGCCGGTGTCGTACGTCACCGGATCTGGTCAGTCGCTGTAATGGTAACGAGCCTTGAGGATCTTCACCTCTTTGTCGTCCGCCCGGTACACCAGCCGGTGCTCGTCATCGATGCGACGGGACCAGTAGCCAGACAGGTCGCCTTTTAGCGGCTCGGGCTTGCCGATCCCGGCAAATGGGTCGCGCTGGATCTCACCGATCAGGCGGGTGATCCTCGTCGCCATCTTCCGGTCTGCGCCCAGCCAGTACAGGAAGTCCTCCCAGGCATCGGGGTCGAAATGGATGCTCCTCATCGCTGGCTACTCACCTGCCAGGGCCTCAAGCTCCTCCATCGTCTTGACGACGGCGGCCTGGCCCGCCTTGTCCCGGGCGACGGCTTCCATGAGCCGCCGGGCGTTGGCGGGCGACCGCAGCAGGTAGATAGTCTCCTGCCAGGAGTCGAAGTCCTCGGCTGACATGAGGACGGCATCCCCGCTCTTGGAGTTGATCCGCACCGGCACGTGGTCGTCGTTGACCTGCCGGATGAGGGGGAATAGCCGCGAGCGAGCTTCGCTGGCGCTGATAGCCACCGCTGCACACGCCTCCCTTCTACCCGGTACAGGTTAACCGTACCATAGCGGTACAAGTTTTACGTACCAAAGTGCTCTGCGACGTAGTCAAACGGTGGCCAGTAGACCATGACCTCCTGGTTCTCAGCGTGGCGCCCACTGTAGCGTGCGAGCCGTACCGCGAGGAATTGTCAATACCTGTGGATCAGAAATTTCAGGCAGCGGCGGCCAGCTCGTCAGTGGTTGCCGTTGGTGACTGGTTGTTTTCGTTCGGTGTCTGATCTTCGGTCCGCTCGACGAGCTTGCCGTCGGTGAACTTGGCCCCGGCGCGGACGAGCGCGACCAGGTGCGGGGCGTTGACGACACGCCAGCGGCGCTGGGCCGATTCGATGAGCTTGCAGGCCATGGCGAGCCCGGCCGCCTTTGACCCGGCGCCTTTGGTGACCTTGGTATGTGCCCCCAAAGTGCCCCGGCCGACTCGTGACCTTGCTTCGCGGCAGGTCACAGACAGATATCAGGGGTGAGCCGGCCTGTAGGCCGGGTTCTGTGCCCCGCTGGCGCGGGGCGGCGGTCATCCATCTGGGACTGCCGTTGCCGGCAGCCTCGTGCGGTCTACCCGCGAGCATCGGGCGGGCCACCCTCGACCGCTCGCGCAGGGAGCCGCGGCTCCCCTTTTGACCTTGCTCCGGGTGGGGTTTACCGAGCCGCCGCAGTCACCTGCGGCGCTGGTGGTCTCTTACACCACCGTTTCACCCTTACCCCCGCGCCGGGCGCGGAGGCGGTTTGCTTTCTGTGGCACTGTCCCGCGGGTCACCCCGGGTCGGTGTTACCGACCACCCTGCCCTGCGGAGCCCGGACCTTCCTCACCGGGCCTGGCGCCCGGCGCGACCGCCCGGCCGACTCACCCGCCGTCAAGCATACGCGGGCGCACGCATGAAACGGCCATGTGAACAAGAAGGTCTACAATCCTGGTTGACCCAAGGGAGCCTCGTGACCGAACCGACCAGTGCCCGTCCCGATGGCCGCAGACCGCCGGTCGACGTGGCGGGCGCCATCCGCGAGGCCGTGCTCCGGGGCGAGTACGTCCCGGGCCAGCGGCTCATCGAAGCCGAGTTGTCCGCCGAGTACGGGGCGAGCCGCTCGGTGGTCCGTACCGCCCTGCAGGAGCTGGCCACCGAGGGGCTGATCGAGCTGCAGCGGCATCGCGGCGCGCGGGTCCGCCGGGTGAGCCTGGCCGAGGCCATCGAGATCACCGAGGTGCGCCGGGTGGTGGAGGGCCTCATCGCGGCCAAGGCGGCCGAACGCGCCACGCCGGAGCAGATAGCCGGACTGCGCCGGGTGGGCGAGACCATGCGGCAGGCCGCCGAGCACCTGGATGCGCTGGAATACTCCCAGCTGAACGCCCGGCTGCACGAACTGGTCCGGGAGGCCGCCGGGCACCGGACGGCCGCGTCGATCATCGAGCGGCTGCGCGGTCAGATCGTCCGGCACCAGTTCCGGCTCGCGTTCCAGCCCGGTCGGCCGGCCCTGTCGCTGAGCCAGCACCAGAAGATCATCGAGGCGATCGCGAACCGCGATCCGGCCGCCGCCGCGGCAGCCATGCACGAGCACCTCGATGACGTGCTCCGCGCGCTGCGGCGGCTCGACCGGGCGGACGACGGCAGCGGCCCCCGGGCCGTCGCCGCTGATCGCCCGGTGGCTGACGGCTAGCGGCGGCGGGCCGAACGGCGCCGGCGACACCACGGTCGGACTCATGCCTTCAAACGGTTCCGGCCGTCTCCGTCGTCACGCCGTCACCGAGGTATGCCGCGATGACGCGCGGGTCCGCGCGGACGGTCTCGGGCGGCCCGTCGGCGATGACCTTGCCGAATTCGAGGACGACCACCCGGTCGCAGATGCCGAGCACCAAGCCCATGTCGTGCTCGATGAGCAGCATCGACTGGCCCGCGTCGGCGAGCCGCCGCAGGCAGGCGCCGAGTTCCTCGCTTTCGGCGGTGTCCAGGCCGGCGGCCGGCTCGTCCAGGCAGAGCACCGAGGGCCTGGCGACCAGTGCCCGCGCGACGCCGACGAGCTTGCGCTGTCCAGAAGACAGCTGGGTCGGCATCGCCTCGGCCGCCCAGTCGATGCCGACCGTCAAGAGGGCTTCGTCGACGGACCCGTTCCGGGAGGCGACCGTCAGGTTCTCGCGCACGTCGAGGTCGTCGAACAGTTCCGTGCTCTGCCAGGTGCGGGCCAGGCCGCGGCGGGCGCGCTGGTACGGCGGCAAGCCGCCCAGATCCACGCCCGAAAGCTCGGCCCGGCCGGTGTAGCCGACGAACCCGGAGATCGCGTCGATGAGGGTGGTCTTGCCGGCGCCGTTCGGGCCGATGAGCCCGACGAGCTCGCCCTCGCGCACCTCCAGTGACACGTCGCTGAGCGCGTGCACGCCGCCGAACCGCACCGAAAGGCCGGACACCCGCAGCGCGGCAGGGCGACCGGACAGGTCGGGCCGGGAGGTGCGCGGGGCCGGGCGCTCGCGGGCGGCAGCGGCGACCTCCGGCGCGCGGATAACGGGCCGCTTGTGCATCCGCCGGTAGAAGTCGCCCGCCACGCCCTCCGGGTTCTGCAGCAGCGTGAAGATGAGGATGACGCCGCCGAACAGCAGGAACCAGTTCCCGCTCAGTCCGAACCACTTGTCGAGCGCGTACGGGATCAGCGCCTGCGCGGAGATCAGCCCGGCGAACACCGCGCCGGAGATGAGCGTGATGCCGCCCACATAGGCGAACGCGATCAGCGACAGCGCCGTCATCGCGTCGAACCTGTCGGCGCTCACCGAGCCGAAGTTGTATGCGTACAGCGCCCCGGCCACGCCGGCGATGAGCGCGGAAACGCCGAACGCGGTGAGCTTGACGGTCCGCGGGTTGATCGCCGCCGCGGCCGCCGCCCGCTCGTTGGAGCGTACCGCCAGCATCTGCTGCCCGAGCCTGCCGCGGCGGATGTAGCCGACCGCGACGCACAGCAGCACGCAGCAGATCAGCGCGACCCAGCCGAAGACGGGGCTGGGCTGGTTGCCGTCGATGCCGCGGAACGGGGCGTTCGGGCCCAGGTCGAGGCCGAACAGCTTCGGCTCGGGCACCGGCGAGCCTGCCAGGCCGCCGCCCCAGGTGCTGTTGACGAAGCCGAAGTTCTCGATGGCGACCGCGCCGGCCAGCGTGACCACGGCAAGGCTGACCCCGCGGACCCGCACCGCGGAAACCGCGGTGACCAGGCCGATGATCACCGCGACCGCGATGCCCGCGAGCGCCGCGACCGGGAACGTGATGCCGAAGTTGACGGCCATGTGCGAGATCGTGAACCCGGCGGCGCCGGCCAGGGCGAGCTGGACCACCGAGATCTGCCCGACAAAGCCGGTGACCACCACCAGCGACAGCGCCATCAGCGCGCCGATCAGCGTGTTGATCAGCGCCTCGCGGAAGTCGAACGGGAACACGATCAGCAGCACCGCGCCGGCGAGGCCGGAGATCAGCCCGGTGCGCGTCAGGTGCTGCGGGCGCGGTGCCTCGGGCAGCCGTCGCTCGACGATCTCGCCACGGCCGGGGATGCGCGACCCGCGCCAGAACAGCACCGCGATGATGATCCCGAACGCGAGCAGGTCGGTGACGCCGGGCAGCGAGACGCCGCCGGACTGCGGGAACCAGGACTGGGCGGAGGCGTATTCGAGCAGCGAGTACATGATGCCGATCCCCAGGCTGGCCGCGACCGCGATGCCGAACGAGGTGAACGAGGCGATGAGCGCGGCGGCGAGCGCCGGGATGATCTGCAGCGGCAGCGTGCTCGGGTCCAGCGAGGTTATCGAGGCGGCCAGGATGCCGAGCGCGCCGGCCACCAGGGACGCGAGCAGGGTGTTGGTCAGCGAGATGACGCTCGGCGACAGCCCGCTGAGCATCGCGGCGGCCTCGTTCTCCGACGCCGCCCGGGTGGCCAGCCCGAACCGGGTCCACCTGTACAGCGCCGCAAGCGCGGCCGCGGCCACGATCACCAGGCCGGTCAGGATGAACCGGTCCACCGGGACCACCGCGCCGAGCATGTGCACGGTGTTCTGCGGCAGGATGCTGGGCGCCGGCTGCGGGGTCACGCCGAACGCGAGCAGCATCGACGCCTGCGCGATGAGCAGCACGCCGAGCGAGGCGACGAGCTTGGCCAGCGGCGCGGAGTTGCGCAGCGGCCGGTACACGGCGAACTCGGTGAGCGCGCCGACAACGAGGACGAACAGCACGGCAAGCGGCACCGCGACCCCGACGGGCAGGCTGGCGAGCTTGCCGGAGTCCAGCGCCCAGAACGCGTAGCCGCCGAGCATCGCGATGGCACCGGTCGAGAGGTTGATGATCCCCGACCCCCGGTACATGAGCACGGCGGCGAGCGCGATGCCGGCGATCAGCGCCCCGGAGCCGAGGCCGAGGAGAATGAACAGCAGGATCTGTTGCACTGGTCATTCCTTGGTGGTGTCGGGGGTCGGGCTCTATGAGGTCAATGAGGTTAGTTAAGCCTGGTTCGCCGGACGGGCAGTGCGCAAGGGCCACGTGGACGGCACGCGCCGCGGCGGCCACGGCGGGGTTGCCCCGCCGTGGCTGCAGCGGCGCGGCCGGGCCGGCGCCTCAGGACGGCGGCTGGAGCCAGCCGGCCATCTTGGTCCACTGCGGCTTTCCGCTTGTCACGCCGCCGGTGTACTCGAAGAACTGGATGCGGTCATTGCAGACGGCCGGCGCGCTCGGGTACTTGCCGCAGGCCAGCGCGGGGGCGCCGAGCGCCTGCGGTCCGGTGAACGCCTTGGCCTTGGCCAGGATGGCCGAGGGGGACAGGTGGGCGTAGCCGACCTCGTTCATGATCTTGATGGTGGTCAGCATCTGCCCGAAGTCCACGATGTTCCACGGGTCAGACTCGTCCGCCGGGGTGGAGAACTTCTTCGCCACCGCCTCGTAGGCGGCCATGCCCGGGTCGGTCGGGTCGCCGAACAGCGAGCTCGCGATCGCGTACGTCCAGTGCGGGAAGTCGCCGAAACCCTTGATGACCTGCCCGTTGAGGCACAGCGGCGCGGAGACGATCTTCTTGGGGTCGGTGATGCCCAGCGTCTGGAGGCTCTTGGCGAGGTTCACGCAGCCGGCGGCGTCGCTGTACGGGACCACGACGTCGGCCGTCTGCGCGCCCGCGGCCGTGAGCACCGAGGTCAGGTCGGTCTGGCTTTCCGGGTACCCGACCGACTTGACGCTGATGCCGGCCGCCTTGAGCCCGGCCTTGATCGCCGCGGCGCCTACGGCGATGCCGGCGTTGTCCGACGGGTAGACCAGGGCCGCGGTCTTGGCGTGCAGGACATCCTTCGCGTACGTGCCGAACGGCGGCAGAATGTGGGTCACGTCACCGAACAGGATGACGACGTTGTTCTGCACGGAGTCGATCGGGGTCGCCGCCACGCCGTCGATCACCGGCTTGGCGCCGCCCAGCGTGCTGTAGAACGACTGGACGCCGATCGCCACGCCGCCCATGTTGATCACGTCGACGTTCTTGTCGGCGAGGAACTTCTGGGCGCAGATCGTGCCCTCTTCCTCGGCCGAGGCGATGAAGCAGGTGACAAGCTTGACCGGATGGCCGTCCACGCCGCCGAGCTCGGCATTGGCGTAGTTGACCGTCATCTGCGCGCCGGCGGTGGCCAGCAGCCCCACCGCCGTCGGGCCGCCCTGCTGGTTGACGAAGCCGATGTAGACCGGCGGCAGCGAGTTGTTCGCCGGGCCGGCCGTGCCGCCGACGTACCGGAGGTAGTTGGTCACCGACTGGGCGCCCTGGCCCCCGGTTCCCGGGCTGGCCGCGGCGCTGCTCGCAGGGGCGGCACTGGTGACGGCGGTGCTTGGCGAGCTTGAGCTACTGCTGCAGCCCGCCGCGGCCAGGGCCGTCGCCGCGACCGCGGCGGCGGCCGCGAATCCAAGGCTTCTATGTCTTCGCACGTTGGTTCCTCCCTGCGTGGGTAGTCCTCTTCGAAAACGCTCACGGCATAAGCCAGACCCGTGCCTAAACCCAAGGAAAGACCCGGCGCCCGACATCAGTCAACTATCTCGTTGACAATCAGGGTCACAATCGTGTCAAGTGTCCGGGGGGCACATATCAGCGCCCGGGAAGTTAGCGATCACGCCAATGCCAGATGAGCGCCGTGGTCACAAGCTAGCGCTGTGGACGTTTGCGCCGCAGGCCGCGGTGCTGAATAGTGGCGGGTACGTCCTGATGACAGCCGGTGAAGGGTGAGTTGGGCACGATGGCGGCCACCGAGGCGGTGCTGGAACTCGAGGGGCTGAGCGTCGCCTACGACCGGGCGCCGGTCGTGCGCGGCCTGACGCTGACGGTGGGCAGCGGCGAGGTGGTCGCGCTGCTGGGCGCCAACGGCGCCGGCAAGACGACCACGCTGCGGGCGATCTCGGGCCTGCTGAAGCCTGCCGCGGGAACGGTGCGGCTGGCTGGTTCCGACCTCGCCGGAGTGACGCCCACCGCGCGGGCGCGGCTGGGCATCGCGCACGTGCCGCACGACCGTGGCATCTTCTTCGGGCTGACCGTCGCCGAGCATTTCCGGCTCGACGGCCGCACGTCGCCGGCGGACATGGACGCCGCGTTCGACCACTTCCCGGCGCTGCGCGCGCTGCGCCGCCGCAAGGCCGGGCTGCTGTCCGGCGGCGAGCAGCAGATGCTGGCGATCGCGCGCGCGCTCAGCCGGAAGCCGAAGCTGCTGATGCTCGACGAGATGAGCCTGGGCCTGGCCCCCGTCATCGTCGGCCGGCTGCTGCCGGTGGTCCGAGAGTACGCGAAGGGCACCGGAACCGGCGTCCTGCTGGTCGAGCAGCACGTGCACCTGGCGCTGAAGATCGCCGACCACGGCTACGTCCTGTCCCACGGCGAGCTGGCGGCCAGCGGCACCGCGGAGAGCCTGAGCAAGGACGGCGCGCTGCTCGCGGCGAGCTACCTGGGCGGCGCCGCCGGTCCCCCGCCCCGGTAGCGGTGCCGAACCAGCCTCGGTGGCTGAGGCCCCAGGTCCCAGCCGAGGTGGCTGGTGTCGTTGAACGACCGCAGCACCGCGGGCCCGTCGGCGTACCAGTCGATCTCGCACAGCGCCGCCACATCCAGGTGCATCCGGTGCAGCGCCGCGGGCGGGGCGAGCAGCGCCGCCGCGACAAGCGCCTTGATCGGCGTGACGTGGCTGACGATCAGCACCGTCTGGCGCTGGAAGCCGGCGAGCACCCGGTGCAGCGCGGCGCTGACCCGCTCGCTCGCCTCGGCCAGGCTCTCGCCGCCGGGCGGTGCGGCGGCAGGGTCGCGCAGCCACGCGCGCAGCTCGGCGGGCCAGCGCTGTCGTACCTCGGCGAACGTGAGCCCCTCCCATGCGCCGAAATCGATCTCGCGGAAGCCGTCGTCGGCGGCGACGGGAACACCGGTGACCGTGGCCACCTCGTGGGCCGTCCGCACCGCCCGCCGCAGCGGAGACGTCACGATCGCGCCGATGCCCGCCGACCCCAGCCGCCTGGCGGCGGCGGCCGCCTGCTGCACGCCCGCCTCGGTGAGCGGGACGTCGGACGTGCCCGCGTACCGCTTCTGCACGGACATCGGCGTCTGGCCGTGCCGAAGCAGCAGCGTGACCGTCGGCTCGTCCTGGACGGGCATCCAGTCGGACCGGGCGGGCACTCTACAGGCCCGACTCCGGCGTCCGGACCAGGATCCGCTGGCACTCCTCGCACCGCAGCACCTCGTCCGGCGCCGAAGCCCTGATCCGGTTCAGGTCGACGGTGCTGAGGCTGACGTGGCATCCCTCGCACCGGCCGCGCCGCAACGCGGCAGCACCGACGCCGCGCGAGCTGCGAATCTGCTCGTACAGGGCGAGCAGGTCGGTAGGCACCCCGGACGCGACGCCGCCGCGCCGGTCGGCTGCCTTGACCGCCTGCTCGTCGATCTCCTTGACGGCCGCGTCCCTGCGGGCGGCGACCGCGGCCGTTTCCCCGCCCACGCTGTCGCGTTCGGCGATCAGCTCGTCACGCTGGCTGAGGAGCGCCTCCCTGCGCTCCATCAGCTCGAGCACGATCTCCTCGAGGTCACCTTGCCTGCGGCGCAGCGATTCGACCTCAGTCTGCAGGCTCGCCAGCTCACGCGCGGCCGAGACCTGGCCGGCGTCCAGCCGGGCGCGGTCCCTGTCGATCCTGGCCCGGACCTGATCCACGTCACGCTCGGCTCGGGCCTGTTCCCGCTCCAGGTCGCCGAGCTCGGTCTCGGCGGTCACGATGGCGTCCCTGAGCTCCCCGGCCCTCGCCTCCAGCCGGGCCAGCTCGGCGACTTCGGGGAGGCTGCGCCTGCGGTGCTCCAGGCGGGCCAGCTCGGCATCCAGGTCGGCCAGCTCAAGCAGCCGGAGCTGAGTTTGCGGTGATGCCTTCACGCCTCTCAACGTACCGCGCTCGGCAGCGCTACCAGGGATTGTCCCCCCGGCGACTGGGCGCATGGTAGACCTTGCGCCATGGAGATTCCTCGCGTCAGCCGGCCCTACATGCCGGGATACGGCATCGCCGGACCGGAGGAAGGAAGCGGGCTGCTGCACTGGTCCTGGGCGGCCGAGCGGCTCTCGTCGGCCCGGAACTTCTGGGTCGTGACCGTATGGCCGGACGGGCGTCCGCACATCATGCCGGTCTGGGGCATGTGGGACGACAGCACGCTCTGGTTCACCAGCAGCGCTCGCTCCCGTAAGGTCCGCAACCTGACCGCGGATCCGCGCTGCTGCGTGACCACCGAGGACGCCTCGGATCCCGTGGTTATTGAGGGCATCGCGCACATCCCCACGGAAACGGCCGTCCTGCAGCGGGTCGTCGACCTGATGAACGCTAAGTACCGGACGGACGTCGGAATCGATTTCCTCGGCCCGGGTAAGAACGTGGCGATCGGGGTGCGGCCGCGCCGCGTGTTCAGCCTGCGGGCCGGGGACTTCACCGGCTCCCCCACCCGCTGGGTCTTCGAGGAATAGCGCTCCCGATTCTCCGGGAGCGCTCCCGGATCGTGGAGGCGCGGCGCTTCCGGGGTGCGCGATCCCACCCCTCCAACTCCGGCCGAGAGGCAAGCCGGGAAGTAGGCCGAGAGGCAAGCCGGGAGGTAAGCGAAGTAGCCCGGGAGGCAAGCGAAGTAGGCCGGGAGGTAAGCAGAGCGCAAGACTTGCCGGGCCACCCACGCGCCTGCGGCGGGTAGCGTGGGATACACCATCGACCTGCGGTGAACCCGACATGACTCAGCCGTCTGCCGCTCCCGGCGACCAGCCCGCCCGCCCGGGCGTGCCCGCCTGGGTCGCGGCCGCCAGCGGCGTGCTCGCCGCGGCGGTCGCCATGGGCGCGGCCCAGCTCGCAGCCGGCCTTACCGTCCCGCAGGCCTCGCCGGCGGTGGCGGTCGGCCAGGCCGCCATCGACCTGACGCCGCCGGCCGTCAAGGACTGGGCCATCTCGGTGTTCGGCGCCGACGACAAGACCGTACTGCTCGGCGGCATCCTGGTGGTGCTCGCCGTGTTCGCGGCCGCGGTCGGGACGCTCGCGGTCCGGCGGCTGGCGCTGGGCATGTCCGGGCTCGCGGTCTTCGCGTGCATCGGCCTGGCGGCCGCGCTGACCAGGCCCACGGCGACGCCGGCCTACGTCGTTCCCACGCTGGCCGGCGCGGCCGCGGGCGCCCTCGCCCTCGGCTGGCTGGTCCGCGCCGCCGCCGCGACGGCGGTGCAGGAGGCGGCGGAGGCCGGGAGGGCCGCGCCCGGCGCCGGGCCGCGCCCCGCGGCGGAAGCGGTCCCGCGGCCCGCGGCCCGTGCCGACGGCACGCCGGGCGACGCCACCAGCCTGCTCGCCCCGCCCGATCTTCCCGCGCCGGGCTCCTCCTTCACCTTCCTGCCCAACCCCCACGACCCGGAACCGTCGCCGTGGCCGGGCAGGCGCCGGTTCCTCGTCGCCAGCGGAGTAGCGCTGGCCGGCGCCGCAGCCGGGGCGCTGGCCGGGCGCGAGCTGATCACCCGGGACAACGTCAGCACGGCCCGCGCGGCGATCCGCTTCCCCGCGCCCGCGGTCCCCGCGCCGCCGCTGCCGCCGGGCAGCAACCTCGGCATCCCGGGCCTGAGCTCGTTCATCACGCCGAACGGCAGCTTCTACCGCGTCGACACGGCCCTGCTGCTGCCCGAGGTGGATCCGGGGACCTGGCAGCTGCGGATTCACGGCATGGTGCGGCGCGAGGTGGTCATCAGCTTCGGCGACCTGCTGCGCCGCCCGCTCGTCGAGGACTACGTGACGCTCACCTGCGTCTCGAACCCGGTCGGCGGGCCGTTCGTCGGCAACGCCAAGTGGCTCGGCGCGCGGCTGGCGGACCTGATCAGGCAGGCCAGGCCGCTGGCGGGCGCCGACCAGTTGCTGTGCACCTCCGCCGACGGGTTCACCTCCGGAACGCCGCTGCAGGTGGTGCTGGACGGCAGGGACGCGCTGATCGCCGTCGCCATGAACGGCACCCCGCTGCCGGTGGCGCACGGCTTCCCGGCGCGGATGGTGGTCCCCGGCCTGTACGGCTACGTGTCCGCGACCAAGTGGGTCACCGACATCGAGGTGACCACGTTCGCCTCGGCCTCTGCCTACTGGGCGCAGCGCGGCTGGTCGCAGCAGGCCCCGATCAAGACGGAATCCCGGATCGACGTGCCCGCGGGCGGCGCGTCGCTGGCCCCGGGCCGGACGCCGGTCGCCGGCGTGGCCTGGGCGCAGCACGAGGGCATCGCCGCCGTCGAGGTGCGCGTCGACCGCGGCCCGTGGCGGCAGGCACGGCTGGCCGCCGTCCCCGACATCGACACCTGGCGGCAGTGGGTGTGGGAGTGGGACGCCACGCCGGGCACTCACCTGATCGAGGCCCGCGCCACCGACAGGACCGGCTACACGCAGACGGCGGCGGTGGCGCCGCCCGAGCCGAACGGCGCCACCGGCTACCCCTCGGTGACGGTCACCGTCGGCGGCCGCTGAGCGGCCCCGCGCCGGAACCTCTCCGGCTACGGTGAGGGGATGACCGACGAGTTCGCCGCGCTGGCGCGCGGGTATCTCGACGACCTGGCCGAGCGGCACCCGGACGTCGCCACCAGCCTGGGTGATCACAGGTTCGACGGCCGGCTGCCCGACCCTTCCGCGGCCGGGCTGGCCGACGAGCGGCGTGCCCTGGGCCGCTGGGACGCCAAGCTGAACGAGCTTGACGCCGGCGCCCTGTCCGATGAGCAGCGCGTCGACGCCGCCATGATGGCCGACAGCGTGGCACGGCGGATGTTCGAGATCGACTCGCTTCGCGAGCACACCTGGAATCCGCTGCTCGCCAATCCGGGCAGGGCCATCTACCTGCTGCTGGCCCGGGATTTCGCCCCGCTGCCCGACCGGCTCGCCTCGGTGGCCGCCAGGCTGGCGGAGATCCCGGCGACGCTGGACGCGGCGCGGCGCCAGCTCGGCGCGATGCCGAAGGTGCACCTGGAGACGGCCATCGGGCAGTTCGACGGCACGATCGCGCTGGTGACCCGCCAGATCGACGCCGCGCTCGCGGACGCGCCCTCGTGTGCGGCGCAGATCGACAGGGTGCGCCCGGCCGCCGTGGAGGCGCTGGCCGGGCACCGTGCCTGGCTGGCCGCGCGGCTGGACCAGCCCGGTCCCGGCGGCCACGCCGATCCGAGGATCGGCGCGGAACGGTTCGCCCGCAAGCTGTCGCTCACCCTGGGCGCGCAGGCGGATGCGGACGCGATCCTGGCCAGGGCGCACGCCGACCTGGACCGGGTGACCGAGCAGATCACCGAGCTTGCCGCCGAGATCGGCGGGCCGGGTGCCTCGGTCCGGCAGGTGCTCGGCCGGCTGGCGGACGAGGTGCCCGGCGACGATACCATCGTGGGCTACTGCCGGGACGCTCTCGCCGCGCAGACCGCCTTCGTGACCGAGCGGCGCCTGGTCTCGGTCTACGATGATCCGGTCACGGTGATCGTGATGCCCGAGATCGACCGCGGCGTCGCCGTCGCCTACTGCGACGCGCCTGGCCCGCTCGAGCCGGCGCCGCTGCCCACGTTCATCGCGGTGTCGCCGACCCCGGCCGGCTGGTCCGCGCAGCGGGTGGCCTCCTTCTACCGCGAGTACAACAGGCACATGGTGCACAACCTGATGGCGCACGAGGCGATGCCCGGCCACTACCTGCAGCTTCAGCATTCCCGCCGGTTCACCGGCTCCGGCACCGCGATCCGGGCCGCGCTGCGGTCCGGATCGTTCGTCGAGGGCTGGGCCGTCTACGCCGAGCGGATCATGGCCGAGCACGGCTACCCGGGCGACGGCGATCCGCGCGCGGTGCGGATGCAGCAGCTCAAGATGCAGCTGCGCACGATCATCAATGCCATACTCGACGCCCGCGTCCACGGGCACGGCATGACCGAGGCGGAGGCCATGGCGCTGATGACCGGCCCCGGCCACCAGGAGGAGGGCGAGGCGGCGGGCAAGTGGCGCCGGGCGCTGCTGACCTCGGCGCAGCTGTCCACCTACTACGTCGGGTACACGGAGGTCTCCGACCTGGCCGCGGAGCTGAGGGCCGCCGACCCCGGCCAGGCCGACCGGCAGGTCCACGACCGCATGCTGGCGCACGGCTCACCGCCGGTCCGGCTGCTGCGCGCTGTGCTTCGTCCGCCAGCCAGCCCCGGCCGGCCTCCCGGCTCGTGAGGCGCGCCCGGACCGCCGCAGGAACAGCCACCGCTCGGCCAGGGACCAGGCGGCCGAGGTGAGCAGGTACACCCCCGCCGCCAGCGGCGCGAAAGCCGCCACCGCCACGGTCAGGTACGGCAGCACGCGGGCCGGCCCCGCGGCGGGCGCATCTTCCGCCGCCGGGGCCGCGGCCGGGGCCGCCGGGGTGGCCGCGGCCGGGGCCGCCGGGGTGGCCGCGGCCGGGGCCGCCGCGGTCGCCCGGGCCGCCATCAGCCTGCCCACCCGGCTCGACAGCCAGCACGCCGCGGCAAGCAGCGCGAACAGGCCAAGGAACACCGCGCCCCGGGTGCCGGCCAGGCCGCCGGCCAGCCAGCAGGCGCCGAGCCGCACGCCGAGCAGGTGCTGCGTGAGCAGGACGTTCGGCTTCCCGCCGACCTGCCCGGACCGGAACAGCAGGTACATCACGGAAAGGAACGGCCACTGCAGCAGCACCGGCAGCACGCCGCCGAACATGCTGGTGCCCTCGCGCCGGCACAGCGCGGCGATCTCGCGCTGCAGCTTCTCCGGCTGCCCGCCATACCGCCGCCGCAGCGCCGCAATCCCGGGCGCCAGCCGCGCCCGGGCCGCTTGCGCGCGCAGCGCGCGGAAGCCGAGCGGCATCAGCAGGATCCGCACGGCCGTCGTGACCGCGATGATCGCGACGACGGCGGCCGGGCCGCCGAGAATCGGGATGAGAATCCCGGTCACGCCGCAGACGAGGTGATACGCGGCGTCCACGGGGACGCCAAGAATGCTGACCATGACGATGCGGCCTTCCAGCTGGACGGGATGATGACCGGAAACGGCCGCCGGGCCCCGCGGCGGGCGCGGACCCCTGATGGTCGCGGATCAGCGAGGGCAGGCGGCCGCCCGGGCCGCCGACGGCGCCCTCGGCCTGGCCCGGCCCGGCGCGTCAGGGTCGCGCTGGCGGCCGGACGCCGCACGCCACGACCTGTGCCGCAGCGCGGCAACCCGGCCGACGACCGGGGCGGCGGCGGGCGACCGGGAGGCGCCGGCCACCGAGGCCGTCAGGGCAAGCACCGCGGCGAGCACGGCGCCGGCGAGGACCGCCGCGGCGAGGGCGGTCAGCGCGGCGCCGCCGGCCGGGGCGGCCGCCAGGCCGCGCAGCAGCCCGGCCAGCATGGCCAGCGAGGTCAGCAGCCCGCCGGGCCCCGTCATCACCGTCCTCCGCGCCTGGGAAACCCGTCCCAGCGTACGCGGCCGCCGCTCAGCCCGCCAGCCCGGCCACCGCGGCGAGCAGGCGGTCCACGTCGGAGGCGTCGTTGTAGTGGACGAGGCCGGCCCGCACGGCGCCGCCGCGGGACCGCAGGCCGAACGCCCCGACGAGCTCCCACGCGTAGTTGTCGCCGTGCCACACGTTGACCTTCGCGGCCGCCAGCCTCCCGGCGACCTCGCGCGGCGAGTACCCGGCCACGGTGAAGAACGCCGTCGGCGTCCGGCTGGCGGCGTTGCCGTACAGGGTCACGTGCCGCATCGCGGCCAGGCCGCCGAGCAGCCGCGCGAACAGCGAAGCCTCGTACCGTTCCACCGCGGCCATGGACGCCAGCACCCGGTCCCGGCGGCCGCCGGCCGCGGCGGGGTCGAGTCCGGCGAGGTGCTCGACGGCCGCGGTGACCCCGGCCAGGTCGGCGAACGCCGCGGTGCCGCGCTCGAACCGGCCCGGGACGCCGTCCGGTGCGGGCGCCAGCTTGTCCGGGTGCAGCGTCTCCAGCAGCGCCGGGTCGGCGACCACGGCGCCGACGTGCGGGCCGGACCACTTGTAGGCGCTGGTGGCGTAGAAGTCGGCGCCGAGCGCGCGCACGTCGACCGGCAGGTGCGGGGTGGCGTGCACGCCGTCCACGTAGCACAGCGCGCCGACCCGGTGCGCGGCCGCCGCGATGGCCGCCACGTCGGGCCTGGTGCCGACGATGTTGCTCGCCGCGGTCACCGCGACCAGCCGGGTCCGCTCGCCGGTCAGCTCCGCGTACCGGGCGGCCGGCAGCTCCGCGGCGGGCAGGTCGACCTCGGCCCAGCGCACCGTGGCGCCGCGCCGCGCGGCCGCCTGCACCCACGGCCTGACGTTCGCGTCGTGGTCCAGCCGGGACACGACCACCTCGTCGCCGGGTCCCCACCGCCGGGACAGCACCTCGGCGAGCCGGTAGGTGAGCGTGGTCATGTTCGGCCCGAGGATCACCCCGTCGGGACTGCCGCCGGTCAGGTCCGCCACGGCGCGGCGGCACTCGGCCACGATCGAGCCGGCGCGCCCGCTGGCCGGGAACGCGCCCCCGGTGTTGCCGATCCCGGACCGGTAGGCCGCCGCGATCGCCTCGATGACCGCCGCGGGCACCTGCGTGCCGGCGGCGCCGTCCAGGTAGGCGAACCCGTCGCGCAGCGCGGGATAGCCCGCGCGCACCCTGCTCACGTCGAAGGTCACGGAGCACAGGCTAGTACCGGCCGTTCCGGAAAAATCAGGTGACAGCGTCCCGGCTGTCCGGTTAGCCTCACGGCAATGCCCCCTGTGCACCGTCGCCTGGTTTCGCGCGCCCCCGCACGCCTGCGGTGGCTACGGCGGGACCGGCCGGCCGGCGTGCTGTGGCGGCTGCGCGGGTACCTGAAGCCGTACCGCCTCCAGCTCGCCGTGATGCTCGCCGCCGCCGTCGGCGCCGTCGCCGCCGAGATCGCGATCCCGCTGCTGGTCAAGTCCGTGATCGACGGGGCGATCGCGCACGGCGCCAGGGCACTGCTGATCCCGCTGGGCCTGGCGGCGGCCGGCCTGGGCGCCGCGGTCGGCGCGCTGAACCTGATCCGCCGCTGGATCCAGGCCAGCGCGGTCGCGCAGATCGAGAAGTCGATCAGGGACGACCTGTACGCGCACCTGCAGCGGCTGCCGCTGTCCTTCCACGACGCCTGGCAGTCCGGGCAGCTGCTGTCACGGGCGACGACCGACCTGTCCGCGATCCGCAGGTTCGCCGGGTTCGGCCTGGTCTTCCTGGTCACCAACGTCGTCACGTTCGCCGCGGTGGTCGCGCTGCTGATCCGGCTGAACTGGTGGCTCGGCCTGCTCACCGGCGCCGTGTTCGCGCCGCTGCTGCCGGTCTGCGTCAGGTTCGAGAAGCGGTACCGGGTGCTGTCCCGCCGCGTCCAGGACTCCCAGGGCGACCTGGCGACGCTCGTCGAGGAGGCGGCGACGGGCATCCGCGTGCTCAAGGCGCTCGGCCGCGGCGCTCAGGCGGCTGCCCGCCACGACGCCCAGGCGGCGGAGATCTGCGGCACGCAGGTCGCCAAGGCCTCGCTGCTCGGCTCGTTCTGGGCGCTGCTCGACTTGATCCCGAACGCGGTCATCGGCCTGGTCATGGTGCTCGGGGCGGTGGCGGTCGCCGGGCACTCGCTGACCGTGGGCGGGCTTGTCGCCTTCATCACGCTCGCGCTGGAGCTGGTGTGGCCGGTCGAGGCGCTCGGCTACATCATCGCGTCCGGGCAGGAGGCGGCCACCGCCGCGCAGCGCATCTGCGAGATCTTCGACGTCCGCCCGGAGATCACCGACGAAGGCCATTCCCCCGAACGAGCCGTGGTGCGTGCCCGCCGTGCCCGCCGTCGCGAGCCTGCTCAGGGACGGCCGAGGGGCCATCTGGAGTTCGACCACGTCGCGTTCCGGTATCCGGGGGCGGCGGAGCCCGTGCTGCGCGACATCGTGCTCGACCTGGCCCCGGGCACCACGCTGGTGCTCACCGGGGCGACCGGCTCCGGCAAGTCCACCCTGCTGCAGCTGGTGCCGAGGCTGGCCGAGGCGAGCGCGGGATCGGTCCGGCTGGACGGCGCGGACATCCGCGACATCCCGCTGCGGCGGCTGCGCGCCATGGTCGGCTGCGCCTTCGAGGACGCGACGCTGTTTTCCGCCAGCGTCAGGGAGAACGTGACGTTCGGCGCGCCGGACGCGGACGCCGACGCGGTCGAGGCCGCGCTGACCGCCGCGCAGGCCAGGTTCGCCTACGACCTGCCGTGGGGCCTCGACACCAGGATCGGCGAGCAGGGCATGGCGCTGTCCGGCGGCCAGCGCCAGCGCATCGCGCTGGCCAGGGCAATCCTGGCCCGGCCGGAGGTGCTGGTGCTCGACGACCCGCTGTCCGCGCTCGACGTGCACACCGAGGAGCGGGTCACGATGGCCCTGCACGAGATCCTGGCCGGGGTGACGGCGCTGGTGGTGGCGCACCGGCCGTCCACGGTGGCGCTGGCCGACACGGTGGCGCTGCTGTCCGGCGGGGTGATCGCGGCCTGCGGCCGCCACCGCGACCTGCTGGCCTCCAGCCAGGAGTACGCGGCACTGATGGCCGCCGATGATCTCACGGAGATGGCGCGGTGAGCGCGGACGCCTGGCGGGGGGTGGCGGCGGAAAGGGCCGAGGAGGTCAGCGTCGGCCTGGCCGCGCTGCTGCGGGAGCGGAGCAGGCGGCTGCTCGCCGGCCTGCTGCGGCCGCACCGGCGCGCGGTCGCCGCCACCGTGACGCTGATCGTGGCGGCGAGCCTGGCCGCGCTGGCCGGGCCGTGGCTGGTCGGCATCGCCATCGACACCGGGCTGCCGCCGCTGCTGCACGCCGGCGACGCGGCGCCGCTGCTCGGCATCGCCGCCGCCTTCGGCTTCGCGGTCGCGGTCCAGGCGGTCACCACCCGCATGTTCGTCACCATGACCGGCCGCGTCGGCCAGCGGGTGGTGCTCGAGCTGCGCCGCCGCCTGTTCGCGCACTGCCTGAGCCTGGACGTGGCCTTCCACGAGG